>ERZ778020.1075-NODE-1075-length-27719-cov-3.848250_pt1 | contig 27719 bp, 23 predicted proteins | sample MGYA00375750_ERZ778020 | MGnify/ENA primary metagenome ERZ778020 (study PRJEB29350, sample SAMN05389818) | bioreactor metagenome | isolation source: Ammonium sulfate bioreactor | place: South Africa: University of Cape Town | collected 2014-03-17 ...
GCAATTTCGACATATTTCGGTAGATTTGGAATGATATTCATTAATGGAATGCAAGCTTGAACTAATGATAGAAGAGGCTCTTGAGCATATTCGATAATCGGATCGAGATGTTCAGTTGTTCGTGGATTTTCTATTAATCGTCGATCTCCTTTTCTTCTCAATGAAATATTTTCATTTCTCATATTTCTTGGTTGAAAATTAAAAATCAATGACGTACACAAAAATGATGTCACGCTTAACTAATTGCTTACTATAAATATGCTCCTTTTCTCCCCCTCCCCACATTAACAACCTACGGCGAAAAAAAAATTACGTCATCCTCAAAACATACTCATCGTTTTATTTATCATGCGTAAATCTACATGCAAAGCAGAAAACACAAAAAAGTTCTCGGTCTATGCCAAATCAATAGCTTTCGAAAGTAGAGCACTGATTTGTTGTTGTTGTAGAGTGGCAATATTTGTTGCTTTTGCAAAGATATTCGGAGCTTTGCCAAGTTGAAATGCTTCGAACCATCGTGATGCGCATAAACACCATTTATCGCCTGGTTGAAGACCGGGAAATGACGGTGGATACGGCGTACTTAAGTCATTTCCTTGTGCTTGACTAAAATCAAGAAATTCTTGTGTCATTTGTGCACAAACTGTATGTAAACCATAATCATCCGGACAAGTCGCACAATAACCTGCAAAACAAAAACTTCACAGCGTTTTTATGTCTCTTCTTCTCATCAATGAAATCATGCTAACCATTACGAAAATAACCGGTTAACGGCGAATTCGAACACATTTCTAATGGTGCTCCATTTAGATTCTGAAATGATTGATTACCATTCAATGTAAAACCTCCGTTAATCGTCATATTAGTCTTTTTTTCTCAATCTATAATTATATACATCATCCGCATCTGAGTAGACACGCACACATAGAAAAAAATAAATAAATACATGAACATGTTTAATTGTTTTTCTGTCTTTATAACAACACAAACAAACAAAAGAAAATTCGAGTTTTTTTGTTTTGAATTTCGGGCGTTTTACAAGTGCATTTTATTTCCTTCAATACTCAATTTAACTATAGACATTGGTTTGGAATTTCGTTGTCGTTCCTGTTGTCGTCGTTTGACTTCATCTAAACGCGAGATTGTTTTCTTTTTACCATCACTCTGAGAAAAACAAAAACAGAAGAATTCGATGTTTTATCAAGACAAAAACAAAGCGGTGAAATGCGAACCCTCTTTTCAGAATATTCAACAGTCGAAACAGGTCGAACAAGATAATCTTTATTCGATGGTCGAGGTACACGTGCTCGTGGACAATCATCATTGTCCAAATCATCATCGGCTCGATTGCTGGCAAACGGTAGATCAACATCGGCACTTCGTGTCTTTGTTTTACTAGTTAGAGATGTTTGCCGTTTGAGTGTGGCTTGATCAGCATCACGTTGTTGTCGTTCTTCACGTGTTAAATGTTTGTAATCCGTATCGAGATTAAATATTGGCCGTGCCCAATCATCTGAAACAATTTTCCGCACGTTCTTTTTTTCTGTTTTGCCGATGAGAAATCAACATACGAATGATTTTAATCAGTTTGATTTTGTTCTCTTTCGTTTCACGCGGATGTTTGTAGAGATACATTAGAGCTTTGCCAATGCCACTATCACGCAATGGATCAGCATGAATAACACCGAACTGAAGAAAGATTTTTCAAACAAAACAAAAAACTAGATTTTTATTTAATCGTAAACAAACTTGTTGAAGAATTCGAATTAATGATTCGCGAATTTTAATATTCGGGAGGCTTTTATCGGGCAATGGACTCAACCAATCCTAGAGAAATCAATTGTAAAATAAATCTTTTTCGAATGAAATTCGTAGTTAACCTTGAAAACATTCAAAATTCCATTGTCGAGAAAGATTTCCGATAGATCAGCTCGACACATTTGCTGTTCAACAACGGGCAAAAGAAGAAGTTTAGCTGTTGCTGGTTGTCGATTTTTATTAAAAACTCGATCTTCTTCCGTGGCAATTTTCATTTTATTGATTAAATGAGAAACAATCTGATCACTATCAGGTCCAGCCAAGTAAACATCACCGTTTTTACCACCACCACGACGACGATTACCACGACGTTTTTCGGCTTGTTTTTCCAAGTACAAATCGATATCATAAGAGACATTTCCACTTTTCGAAAAACTTTCTTTTCTCGGCATTTCTTCGCCTTCATCATCGAATGTTTCTTGTTGTTGATCTTCTTCCTCTTCGTCTTCTTCCTCATCAACTACTTCAGGATCATTGAGATCAGCTAATTCAGCAGCAACTTCAGCTTGATCGTCCATATCTTTACCGAAGATATCATCAACAACATCATCGACATTTTCGTCTTCTTGTTGCTCTTCTTCTTGTTGTTGTTGTTCTTCTTCCTCTTCCTCACGAAAACGTTTGGTTTTTTTCTCGTGATGTTCGTCAGTATGACGTTTTTTATGTTTTTTAGGTGATTCTTCATTTTTCATTGTAAATTGTTTGAGAAAATTTCGATTCTTTTCTTTTGGAATAACGCTCGTTGATTCGTGTGGTTCTTCATCCTCCTCATCCGAATCATTCATAATTTGTACCTTCCTTCGCTGTTGTGATGATTTTTTATCAGACTCATCCTCCTCATCATCTGAATCGTTCATAATTTGCACCTTTCTTCGTTGTTGTGATGGTTTTTCATCAGGTTCTTCATCATCGTCATCATCTTGTTCGACTGGTGGTGAGGCCGGTCCATCGTTATCATCATCATCGTCATCCGCTGTTGGATAATCTCGTTCTTGTGTTTGAGTAAAACCTGCTTCATTCATTTCCTCCTCTTCTTGTTCCTGCTCCTCCTGTTCTTCTTGTTCAGGTTCAGGCGATTGTGGTCCTTCATTGTCGTCGTCTTCATCTACTGTTTCTTGAAATTCTCCATAACCTTGACTAGCTGCTTGGGTAAAAGGATGTGGTGCTTGACTCATCTAGAATGAAATATGTGTTTTTTTTAAATAAAGAAAAAAAATCTTTTGTTTGTTGCTTTGAAAGAAAAAAGAAAGAGAGAGAGAGAAAGAAAACTACAGACAAATAAACGATGAATCAAAACGAAAGAACTACAGAGAGAGAAATAAAGAAGAAAAAAATCATGTTTATTTTGCTGTACAGTTTTTTTTCAAGAAAGTAAAAATGCATTTTGTCCATCTCGTATTGCTGTATTCAATTTTGATTTCATAATTTCTTTCGTCGAATAATCGGGCAATTTCAAATAATTGACACATGTCATTACACTTGGCAATGATGAATCAGGATTCGAAGTATCATGATTATTTTCAGCTGTTTTACGGACAATCGTTAATGGCGGATGAAGCATTCGAAAGCCTCCAACAGGCAATCGTGGACTACCGGTAACAAATTGAAGAAAAGCTCGTTGTTCATCGTTATCGAATTCATTCATCAATTCGAACAACCATTTCACTGCTCGACTATTTTGATTGTATCCATGATCACATCGTGTCGATTCAACGAGTGTTTTTACATCCCATGTTTCATTCGATGTACAACCGCAGAACACTTGATGTAGCTCATCGGGATAGAAACATTTCAAATGATGAATAGCAAATATCGAATTAAAACCATGTCGAAACGATTCAAATTGTCGTCGAACACCTTCAACTAATGTCCAATAAACGACAAGTTGAATATATTGTTCGAGATTATCGAGTGTTACTGAACAATCTTTGCCACCTTTCTTCAATTCAATATGTGAATAACCAGGAAGAGTAAAAACAAGAGCTAAATCTTCGATTTGACAACCGTCAAGAAGTAATTTGTCATTGTCTGTTGTTTGTTCGTTTCGATAGTTGACAATTGTTTGTAGTTTCTTAAATTGTTCATAAAGATTCTTATCGATATGTATTAAATCTTCGAGATTTAAACTTTCTTCTTGACCTAATATCCATTTATAAAATACAATACTAAATGGTACATCGATCATTCTCGAGTCCATCAACGCTTTGGCCATAAATTTACCGAGAAATTTAAATTTTTGTCGTAGTTTTGTCACTGTACTTGCTTTGGCATTGCGGCCAATCGGTGCTGGATAGAGACCATTTCGAATGTCGACATATTCAGGTAGAGTTGTATTATTATCATTAGTAGTTGACTCAAAATTTCGATCAGTTCGCCAGAGTTCAAGACCATTTTTCTGTAATTCTTTCGAAATCAATGAATAGGCTTCGAGTGTTGGCCCGAGACCGAAACCAACCTCATCTTCATATTGAACTTCAAGAAAATGTTTCGAATTCCAATTATCTAAGATTTTCTCCATTTCAATAAGAATATTCTTTCGTGATAATTGCACTTTTTTTCGTTCGATTCTCGGTATAATCGATTGTCGATCGTTGACATCATTGTTATTCTGTTGTGTTAACATATCTGAACTGTCGAGTAAACGTTGCATGGCACGTTCACGATCGAATGCACATGGATAGAACAACATTTGTCGTGTTTCAAATGGAAAGAGAAACAAACATGAATAGCAGATTTCTGTTATCCACGACGGGATTTGTCCCATCATAATGACAACTGGATCTTGAAGTTGTCGGTTGACTTTCGATGTTAATTTTGATGAATAGAATTCGGTTTTATTGGTTAGAATTAATGATGAATTCGGTTGAGTAAAAATCGTATTTGTATGCGTATAGAGATCGTACCAATAGAGATTGAGACTATTCAATATTCGAAGAAGTTCAATAGCATTCAATGAAAGATCATTGATGGTCATTGATGATGAAATCGATTCGTTCAATGAAGTTGTTAATAAAGATTTCGATTGAGAACATTGACCATTTATCCAAAGTTCGTCGACAGTCGTTGGTATCGACGAACGTTTACTTGCTTTTATTGTTTTTTTCGTTCGTCGATCACGAGTCGAACTGGTCTCCATCGTTGTTTGTCCGTTTGTTGCTTGACGATAGTGTAGCGTATGTACGCGTGTCCAAATGCCTGACGATGAAAATATCGATTCATCATTATCAGTTTCCGATTCATTGTCCGTTCGTTGAGTTGTTTGACTGTACAATCGAACAGCTTGATAAATCGTCATATTATGTGGAATGACGTGTTCATTGATGAGAAATTCTAAACGCATATTCGATGAACGTGTCAGTGCATTGAGAACATCTTCCGAATCCGATTCATTGGACACTTCACTTTCTTCATCATCATCGTCATCGTCTTCGTCTTCAACTGCATTCGATGAATCATCCTAAACACACACAAAAAAAGAGAGAAACATGTAGCATTATCATATTTTCCCATTGATTATCTTGAAAAGACGATAAAGAATGGTGATCAACGATGCTCGATTTTACTTTTCGAATCTACATTTTTGTTTTGTTTCAATTGATATTTAGATTCATCAATTTTTTCTATTCACTGAATGTCAGATTCGAACTTATGCTCTCGAACTCATTTATCAATTCAATCAACTTACAATAGTTGCTATGCCACGTAATAAGAGATACTTTTCAATAGCTGACACTAACGCCAATGGATCGATTTTCACCGGACCACTATTCCATTGTTTCAGTGTTTTACATTGTGGATAACGAATAAGATTGCATTTCAATTGATGTGTCGTAATCAATCGAAGAGCGGAACTATGCGCTGGCCGACCAGCAATATCATTGACTCGTATAGGAAATTGCTCGAGTTGATTGATACAACCATGTAGTTTGTTAACTAAATGCGTGAAAATCGTTGGTGTTGATTTCGTTTGTTGAAGTTCGAAGATAAATTCGTGAAATTGTCTTGAATTATCAACGGGCATCGGAAGAAAAATGTTTAAGAATTGTTTCAATCGTTGAGAACGATCATGTGGAGTCGAAATATCATCGGTGAGATATTGATAAAGCTTCGTAATTAACCCGCTGTGCACCATTTCAAACGGTGAGACATCGCCATGTGCAATAATATTGCCGATATCACGAAGAGCTTGACTATTTTCATTGGCATCGTTGCCAACATGTAGATGTTCGACAGCTTGAGCGAGACGATGAATAATTTCCAAGGCAAGATTGGAATTATTCGAGAAATAGGTTTGATGGAAGGTTTTCGCTTGGGTTTGAATCCATTCTTTGAGTTTAACTTTGTCTTGTGACGAGAGAATCATTTGTGATGTAGCGACAGGTGGCGAACGTGGATAAAAATTCGATGGATCGAATGCTGATGATGATGATGACGAGGACGAAGTGGATGTCGGTCGAAAGGGAACGGAAACACGCGAACGACCTCGATTCGCCGATGATCTCGATGAAAATTCTTCGAAGACTGATTGTGACGATGTTTTCGGAAGTTTAGCACGTTGAGAACGTGTTTCCACTCGGGATTCGGACGTTGGATTCGCACGTCGAGTTGTTGTTGAAGGTAAATCGAGTTCACTTTTAGTCGAATGAATGGTCGATGTCGATGTTAAACCGAAATTAATCAAGATTTCGATTTGATGAACGACGCCTTCCCGATAGAAATAAACCGAAAATATCGACGGTAGTTTCTTCATTAGAATCTCGGACATTTGCAATGCACTGATGACGACTTTGTAATCGGTTGACGCGAGCATCGACGCGATTTGCGACGAAATCGATTGTTGTTTGAGAACTTGCTCGAGAAGATCCGATGGCGAATAGTAAATCATGCGAAGTAACGATTGCAGACAACGATGTTTAACCGCTGGACCCGCTGATGAATTGTAAACATCGTAGAGAATCGTGAAAAGACTTTGAATAAACGATTGGTAAAGCTCGAGATTATCTTTTAGCATTTCGATTCGAGCATCAGCAGAGACACTCGTTGTTGTTTGGCGGTTTGATTCGTCGGTCGGTGCTGCTGGTGGCGAATCGGTGTTCAATTCCGGCGTGGCAATACGTTTGATAAATCGAGCTTGATTAGTTTCTTCGTTGATCTGTTGTAATTGCTGAAGATCGATGAGATAATGTCGACCGGTGATGTGCAATTGAACTTCTTCTTCATGTTGTTGCCAAGCCTGTTCGATGGTTCGTGAATCCTGATAGGAATAAGGTCGAAGTTGACCTTGATCATCTTGCCAATGCCAGAGAATGTTTGATTCAGATGTTCGATTGGCGAGCATTTGCCGACGGAGATAGTGATCGATTTGAAAGAGTGGCTCGTCGACGGGCAAACGAGGCAGCATTTCACCGATTAATGAAACAATTTCATAGAGTTCTTGCGGTGTTCGAGAGATTAATTCATTGGAATGACTTGAGCCAGTTAGAAGACAGATTATTGTTTCGGGGATGTTCATTTTCAAGAGTGTCACAGCGAGTAACGGGCAAAATGCTGAAAATATGTAGAGCATATGAATGATACTAACGAATGTGAGACTGTTTAATAGTGTTGGTTGAACGACAAGCATGGTTTGAAGTGTTTTGAGTAGTTGTGTTGATGCGATTTCACGTAGAATTTGTGGATCACGATGAAAATTCTCGACTAATCGCGAGAATATCGAGCAGATATATTCGAGTGTTTTCTTTTCGTCCGAACGAAGACGATTGGTTAAATTGTCGAGATGCGTTCGTATGTAATTGAAATCATGCCGTGTTAGAATATGTAAACAACAATTGGCAACAATCGAAAGAGATTTATTTTGAGATGTTAACGAGAAGAAATCCAAATATTCGAGACACGCACTGATTCCATCGGCGAGTAGAATCTGTTTGCCATTTCGTTTCGAAATCATTTCCAAAGCTGTCAACGCTTGTTCGGCAATATCAATCGACGTTATACTTCGTAATTTACTGAGAAAAATCGGTGTGGCATCGACGATTTGTCCCGCCGAACGTGGCAATGCTTCCATAAGATACGTCAACGCTCGGCAAGCCGTCAACGAAATTTCCGTATGCGCGTCATTTTCATCGGCGAGACACTCGCGTAGTAAAGGATAGAGCAAACGAAATTGAAAACCGGGCAGAGTTTCTTCGTTGCTCATGACGAGCAACGAGCAAAGTTCGTTGAGTGTCGTTAAACGAACATCGGCGTCCGACGATTGAAGGCCTTGCATGTACTGTTGTAAACGTCCGTTCATGGCGTTGAGCGAACTGCTGCTACCGCTACCGACACGGCTCATTAAATGTTGAACTCGACCGGAGAGCGTGTGAAAGAGCGCGGCGCTCGTTGGACTACCAGCAGCAGCTGCAGCGGCGGCGGCTGCTGCGAAAGCGTCGCGTGGCGTGTCCGGATCGGTGTCGCTTTCGGTCGACATGGCTAAGGAGTGTTTTGGATGTCGATGGAGGAGGCCGGAATAGGGTTGAGGAGGTGCTGCGGACGAGGACGAAGGCGGAGGCGATGCTTGAGGATGATGGTAGAATGGTGACGAATGAAATAAGTGTAAAGGATGATTCGTAGCTGCGGAATCGCAAGGTCGACCATCGGCAGTTGATGAAGGCTGATCGGTTGTTGGAAGATGAAAATCGAGACGATGATTGGCAGCAGCAGCAGCACGAGATCGACGGGTGTTGCTGGTTGTTGGATCACTGGTGACTGAATTGAGTTCGCGTTCGCTGTTGGAATTGCTGCGTTTGCGGTGGTTTGATTTGGAACGGGTTCGATTGGCGGGGAGAAGAGGCGCGGAATTGCGTTTGGGTTTCGATTGAAGAGCGAGACGAGCTTCGAGTTCGTCGTCGGAGGATGATTGGCGAGGGCGTTTGAAGGTTGTGGGTGATTTTTTGTTTCGTTTTCGACGTCTCAACGAGTTCGACACATGACGAATGCTGTGGTGCGACGAGGAGGACGAAGCTTGTTTTGAATGACTTCGTTTTCGACTTGTCGAGGTTGTTGGATCGAGTTCGTCGGATTTTTCGGTCGGTTGTTGGTCGTCGAGAGGTTCGATTTCAGGTTCACTTCGACGTTTATGCGTACTGATCGAAATCGCTTCGAGAGCTTTCGATTTCGCTTGACGAGTTGCAGGTTGAGATGAAAGCGATTCGTCTTCGTCGTCGTCTTCTAAAAACAAACGAATTCATTTCGAAATTTTCTCGAATCAACGATTTTTACCGTCGATGTACGAATCGTTTGTTTTACGTTCGGCTCTAAAAGAAGAAAAACAACGAATTCTGTCGTTTTTATTTTCTTTACAAAACAACATACGTTAGTAAACGTAATGATCGTCGAGTCGATGAATTCGAGCTGTGGGCCATTCGGTTCGAAAACTAGATTTTGTCTTCGTAGTGATATGAGACATTGAACATGATGCAATTGGTTCAATCAGAAGTTTCCCAGATGAATAATGATGTCGAAATACGTGTGAGTGAATGAATAAGAAAAAAAAAGAATTTATCTAAAATAATATTATTACTCAACAAGTTGTCATTTTGAAAGAAAGGACAAAACGAGAGAAGAAAAAAGCACACGAATGAACAGAATGACCGATGGATGAAAGACAAGACTCAACTGACTGATCCATGAATATATACAACACACAACGCATACGAACGACATTTCATTGGTTGATTCATATGAATGCATTCATTCAAGTTGAATATGCAGTTAAACAGCTGATTTTTATCGATATATATATATAGAACTTCTTCACGAGATTTATTCGAAACAACAAATTTATATTTTGTAATGATAATTAAAAGAGAAGCTTTTGTCATCAATTCGTTTCTTTTTAAATAAATTAAATCGTTCCTTTTTTTTTGAATGTCTTCTATTTTTATCCTAAATCAATCATATTGGTGAGCACTTGAAATTTGACAGACTTCATGCAGTGGCATTGATTACGTTTTCGTGCGAAGAGAAAAAAAAAGAATTTGTAATCAAATTAGTTTCGTTTCGTCTATTGTTGTTGTCATCGACGACTTTCTATTGAAAAACGAGAAAAACGAAGTTGCTAAGATGCGTGTATTTTGTGTTTTTCTCTGTTGGGCTATCGGAGAGAAAAAAGAATCAAAAAAGAAAACGATCATGCTTTATAACATTTGTTCTTTTGTCTTCCTCAAATTGAAAATTTACAAAATAACACTTTCATACGTATTTGTTGTTTGATTAGTGATCATTGGCAAGACGAAATCTATATTTTCTTTTATTAAATTTACTGAGAAATCAATGAAATGCTCTTTCTCTTTCTCTTTCTTTCTTCTTTTTTTTGATTGATTATGCTCATGAAATCCTCGAATAATATTCCTATTGGCAATGGTAACAAGTGTCGAGAAAATCAAAAAATTTCTACATCTTCATCGGCTTACACAAACAAATGTATTACGTCGACAAGCCAATCATTGAATGTCGAACAACAACAACAATTAAATGATTTTATTCAGCCAGCACAATCATTCTACACGAATAGTCTGTCAAGTTTTCAATCTGAAAGTATCTCATCATCGAAATTTCAATTCGAAATAACGCCTGAAACTGTTCGACAACTCAATAAACAATATCGTTCGAAATCCGATCATCATCGTACACGTATTAAATGGGTTGCAACCCGTCAGACATCATTGACTAATTCGAAATCATCAAATCTTACGATGACAAATGAACTTGTCGAATTTCCTTCGTCGTCTGAACAAGACAAAACATTTGTCGATCAAAGTAGTCAAGCGATTCTCTCTGAAATCAAACAAGAAATCAAAAAGAAACTCCAACGAAAAAGTAAATCGGCTTCGTCGACGAAACGATCGAAAGCACCGAGTGCAACACCAATATCATCACAAATCGATCTAACTAAAACAGCTGTTATTACAGCCAAAATCGAAGAAACAAACACAGGAAAGAATATGATCACAGTCGATACGACCAAAGCTCGATCGAATCTCGAAGTTGTTCGAATGTGTTTGAAAGATCTCGGTTGGAAAGAATGTTCAACAACGACAACACTCGATTCGGATATCTATTGGCATTCATCATCGTTTCACGAAGGAAATGTCCCGTTTAATTTCACTTCCGGTCGTGTGAATAAATTTCCCGGTAGAATTTCGTTTATTTCTCGAAAATAAATCTATCTCAAAGACATAGGTATGAATGAACTCTTACGTAAAGTTCATCTAACTCGTTCGTTGAATAATATGCGAATCTTATTTCCCAATGAATTCGATTTCTATCCGAAAACATGGTTTCTTCCTGAACAAAGTCAACAATTTCGAGATGATGTTCGATATATTCATCAATTGGACAAGAAACATAATCGACCGCAAACAACATTCATTGTTAAACCATCCGATGGTTCACAAGGTGAAGGCATTTATTTGCTAAGAGATCCAGCACATTGTATTGTTACAAATCGACCACATGTTGCTCAAGGTCTGTTGACATTTTCTCTTTGAATCGATTTTAATATGAAATTTTTTTTTCATTAGAATATATCGAACGGCCATTGCTTCTCAATGGATTGAAATTCGATCTTCGAATTCATGTTCTCGTTCTTAATTTATATCCATTAGAAGTTTTTCTCTACGATGAAGGACTCGTTCGATTTGCTACAGTTGATTATAAAGCTCCATCGACTGATAATCTTCATCAGACATTTATGCATTTGACAAATTATTCATTGAATAAACGAAGTGCTGCTTATAAACATACGATAGATAATAATCAAACCGATGGAAGCAAGAGAAAGTTAAGTTCTGTTTGGACACAATTAATTGAAATATTTGGCAATGATCGAATCGATCGAACGAAAACTTTAATCACAGAAATGATTAATAAAACAATTCTCGCTATTCTACCTGAACTTCGAGTTGAATACGAATTCGAATTACCTTTAGGCAAAAAACAGAATATCTCCTGTTTTCAAGTAAATTGTCGATTTGATTCGATTCATTTCGTCTCTTGATTCGAATCAATTTTCTAGATTATTGGTTTCGATATTATTCTAACTGAAAATCTAAAACCAATTCTACTCGAAGTCAATGCTAATCCATCGCTTCGTGTCGATTTCGATAAAGAAAACGAAACTGGTATAAACAGACTTGACTTCTTTTTGCTCTTCAATCAATTTCTTTTCGTTTTTTTTCTTCAGGCAAATTAATCTATCAACCAAGTCCAATCGATGAAGAAATCAAAAAGCCTTTAGTTCTAGAAACATTAAAATTAGCTCTACCAAAGAAAAAACTTCAAACTTTGTATGTTAACTTTTTCGAATTTGAGATAGAACAATAAACAAAAATCATTCTAGTACTCGTCATGCACAATTACAATACAATGATGAGCTCATGGCTCAACGTGTTGAAAAAGTAGCACAACGTCGTGTTGTCGAACGAAATGAGAAATTGAAAAGTGAACGAAAAACTCGATTTGATCTTCGATCGAATCCGTTCTTTTCTCGACCGCCCGATATCATTTCCAAAGATTTTCAACGTTTACAACAAGAACAACAACAACAACAAGATCATCTTCCTCTTCAACGTGTTCTTATTACAACGCCAACGAATCTCGCTGAATCATCGTTACAATTCACAACAATCACAGCTGCCAGTGATCAAACAATGAATTCACTCTCACCAAGTCCGATTAATAGAAATTCATCGCCTAAACCCAAGCAAATCATTCGAAAATCGAAGAAATCTCTCGATTCAACGGATGACGACGATGAAAGTGGCTCATTGCCCGACAATAATCATCGATCAACACGTTCGAATCTATTTCATTCAGCATCGGCTTCGATTCGACGACCGATTATGAAATCAGCATCATCATCTCGACAATTGTCAAGCACCGATGCAACAATGATTAGTTCAATTAAAAAATTAAAAATGATCTTTCCTCTTCATTACAAATCGAAATATCGACATTTGTTTCTTCTCGATAAAATTGCGTATATTTACATTCAACTTGTAATCATGCTCGGACATAAAACAATGACCGGTGGACAATTTCGAAGTTTTGCAAAGTAATTTTTGAGTTGTTTTTCAAAATAAAACTTGATTTTTCTCTCGTTAGTATTTGTGGAATCACAAATGAAACAATAACAGCACCGTCGATTGATATTCTCTACTATCAAATTCTAAGAAAATGGCAACAATTTGTCTTACGTAGCACGGCATCGACCGGTTTACCCTTTGCCGCATTCATAGAAGCATTTTTTCTCTTATCTCAACGGAAATTTCCAACTTCACATTCTCTTCTCGACAGTGTCAGTCAATTAGTTAATGTTTGTGTACGAAATTTAAATGCTTGTCTACATGCTCCCTCATCTCCATTGATTCAACAATCGAATCAATATCTTCTTCAACGTGCAACACGACTCAACAGTTCAACAAATCCAACAACATCAACAAACAATCGTTCAAGTTTTGTTGCACTTCGTTCGACAACAACGTCTACCAATCGATTGTTAAATGCACCATCATCGGCTCCGACACCTAGATCACAACCACTTATTCCCGCAGCCACAACAACAACAACAGCCGCAGCAGCAGCAGCGAATAATTCCTCTGAAGACAAAAATAGACAAGCATCGGCTAAAAGTGTCTTTCCTCTTTTCTTTGATGTTTTATGAGAATTTATTTTATTTGAAATAAAGACTATTTAAAAATTGATGAACGATAAAAACGAAGAAGTTCAATTGGATCGTTGCTCGGTTGTTGTTCGTAGACTTGTGGATAGAATTTTTGACAGACTAATGAAACAACATCGATGTCAATCGATCGATAATGACAGAATTCATTAAATTTAGGAGCTAAGATTTTTAATTCAGCTCGAATCGGACCTAAATATCGTCCGGCAACGACAACTGTTCGTTCGTATCGAATTTGATTTCGACGAAAGAATTCCATTAAATCTTCATCGTTTTTTCCATTTTTCACTTCATCAATTATATTCAAATTACTATCAGTTAGAATACAATGAATATTTCCTGAATCGATATCGATCCAAACGAGATCTTTTGTTGGATCTTTATTTTTTGGAAATGTTCGAGTACTGATTGTTTGATTCTGTTCGAATGCTGTCGTTTGATAATAACGAAATTCTTCGATACTATTTCGAATGTCATCTAAAGCTCGATGAAGATTTCCTCCTTTGATCGGTGCTCGACGATAGATCGATGGATTAAATCTTGAAATTAATTCTTTCAATGTACTACAATCGAGAATCGATCGATCGAGTAGAGAATTTAATTTTGGCATGTCTTTTTCAAGGAAATATCTATCGACATAAACTGAATTGCCTGCAAGTATTCGACGATTGGATTTGTTGGTTTGCTTTTCAATAAAATCAATAATCTGTTGTTCAGCATCGGACATCGACAGTTGACTAGCGAGAACTTGTCGAACAAGACCAGATTTTGTATGATGTTCCATACACCATGGTCCCATGGCATCCAATAACTCTTTCGGATGATGAATAACCAAATCAGGACCTTCGAAATTCGTTGTTAAATGAAAATCTGTGACAATACATGCGATTTCTAGGATGAAATTCTTGGTTAAATCCAAGCCATCCATTTCTAAATCGATCCATATCAGTGCATCGCCTTCAATCGACATCTTTAAACAGAGACTGTTGTGTTACCACCACGTGTTTATTACGCGAGAGAATGAGAGAGAGAAAACAAAAAAAATATTTATTCAAACAAACAAAAAGGTGAAAATAAACTTCAAAACAGGTCAAACAAAAGCACACGCGAAATTTTGTTAGCTAGACGCATTCTTGAGTTGTTTTTCGATTTCTTGACATCTTTTCCGTTCAGCAAACAAATTTTCTATGAGAAATGAATTCAAAATTCAGATTAACAAAGAGAGAAGAAAATGTTACCCTGAAGTTTATCGAATTTTGTCTGAAGTTTTTCGACATCGGCTTCAGCATTGTCAGTTCTCTTTTGAGCCTATAATGAAATAAATCGATTAAAATAAGAAAAAAAAATCAGTAGAAATCTACGAACTGTAGTTAATCGTGTTTGAAGATCTTCGATCTCCTCTTGATATTTCTTCTCTTTGACTTTTCTCTTAAAAAGAAAGATAAATCGACAATGATCGTTTTATATTTGTTAACTTTACCTTTTCGTCTGCTTCTTGTAATACTTGACATTCTTTATTCGCATTTCGAATATCTTGTTGAAGTGTTACAATACGTCTAAATCACGAATATATTTTAATGTTTTTCTTTTTGTCTCTCAAACAAACTTTTCAGCAAGAAGTGATCGACGTTCAGCTTGTTCCATACGTTCATGAATAGCAGTTAATCGACTCGTAGTCTAAACGAAATCAATTACTATTCGTCTATGGACAAGAATTTCTACCTCTTGAAAACGTTTATCAGTCTCAAGAGTCGATGCTTTCGATTGTTTTAAGTCAGTATCGAATCGAGTTTCTTTATCCTTGACATCGCGTATTTGACATTCCAATGTATTGCAAATTCTATATAGATTGATTATCAAAGAAAAAAAGATGATGAAAATTAGTTAAAGTATGTATATATACTGCTTAGCAGCTTCGGAAACTTGAAGAACTTCAATTAATTGTTTAGTTAAACGTTCGACTTTGGCTGTTGTTGCATCGAGATTAACTTCAACGAATTGAACTTGTCGATCTAATTGTGATGCTTGATTTTGTGCATCGACACGAACTTGAGATTCATGATTGAGTTCATTATGAATTGTTTCTTGTTCACTTTTTGCATTCTTATATTCATCAATTAAATCAACAATTTTCTCTCGAACATCATTCGACATGATATTCTATCGTCTTTTGGAATATGTACATATTTGTTGTTTTTATCATTAGCATTTCCAGATTCAGAACAACCAATAATATATAAATAATCGTACATGTTATTTTCTTTTTTTACAACGACATCTGCTTAGTAATACAATACAATAGTAGTAATAACAAGAGAGAGAGAAAAACATGCTCAAATAAAAGACAAGCGGATATTCTCGATCGGTATTCGTCGTCGGTCATGTTTTGCAATTAATCTCGGTCGTGCACAAGCTTCAATAAGAAGTAACAGTTCAGATAAATTCGCTAGGATCTAAATATACAAATTCTTTTGTTTTTAAAAAATAAAATATTATTTGTTCATCATACCGAAGCTACAATGACAGCAGCTGGCCGTGCTTGAATCCATTCATTCTCTTTGTATTCATAACGAATAAGCTCAGGTGGTATACGTCTAATTTTATCCGACCAAAATGCTGTACATATACCAATGAAAATCATCATCGAACCCATCATCATATTAAATGCTAAACACTAAAATACGAAAAAGAAAAGAAAAAAAGACAAACTCGAAATTTTTATCTTACAAGTCGATTCATATATAAATGACATCGTCCAGAAAGTGGATTGACATAACAAATATGAATGAGAAATATTGTTAGTGTAATAGTGAGACAGAATATGATAAATGATTGATAAATCGAACGAATAAGTAATGTACTCAAATTTGGATAGATTGTTTTCAAACTATCGATAAATTCACAGTGCAAATATGATGTCAATTCGATACAAATCAAAGCCGCTGTTAAACATAATATTTCAAAGATATTCAATTGACCAGTTAAAGTCAATAGATAGCTCGAATCGAATGTTGTTGGCATGTGTCGTTTTTATCAAATGCGTAAATTCTCGTGTCTATTTTTTGTAAACAACACATTCGTTTCTTATATTAGCAGTCAAGGTCATACTCTCGTAGATGTTATTATTAATTTATCAGTTTCTTTTCTTTTCTTTTTTTTTTCGTTTATTTATTTTATCCATAAACATGTTCGAAATCGAATATACATACACACAATTGAACAAAGAACAAGTGTGCATACTACGTCTATAGATTTCGGTTGGTCTTTAGGTAAATATTCAACTTGACCTGATTAAGTAATCGATATAACTTTAGAATATATGCACAATACGATACGATAAATGCTATGTTATTTTATTCACTTTAAAATACGTATAAAAAAAAAACCTTGTCGATTGAAAGATATTGTAAATGTCATTGTATTTAAACGTGTCTCATGCTCTCTTTCTTTTTTCTTATCTACACAGATCAAACACCTGTTTGACTATATGAAATCGATCTCGGCATACATACAAAATATTTTCTTTCGCCTATATGTAACGAACAGTTAAAGATATTCGAATGACGACTTTTTTTTCTCTTTTGACTATACATGCACACCTACGAATATCAAAAAAAAGTGAAGCCTAAAGCTGAAATTGTATCAGGTATATAAATATATCCGGTCGTGTTTTTTCAGCCAAATACACCTTTCAAAATGAATGCATCGATAACCGACTAAATATATTCGGTATGAAAATTTTAAAAAACCGAACAATGTGAGTAAGATTTTTTTTCTTCGTCTTCGTCTCTCTCTCTCTCTCTCTTTCGGTTCTGTTTGTCAAATAAAAGTCATGTATACGAATAACGTTGTTTTGCTTTAGTATTCACTTCTTTTTTTCTTCAACAAAATAAAAAATGTCGAAAATTGCTCGACGATCGATAAACGACGATGAAGACGAACAAATCGAACAAACTCTTCATTTTTTCGATTCAATTCTCGATCAATATCTCAGTGAATCCGATGACAAATCCATTCGAGAAGTGTCCAGTGCTTCTCTATCATCGTCATCATCCTCATCGGTAACCTCACATCGAAAACCACCTCCAGCTCCGATTTCATCTTCAAAAATTCGTCAATCTTTTCTTCCACCCTCACAAGTTCGTCGTTTTACATCCGAAAATAATCTTAATCAAATACCTCCGTCATCAGCAACCAAACGAAAACTCTCGCAATCGAAAACTTTACAAACAATTGCAACATCAACCGAAGATCTAACTAAAATCTCAACTCGACGAGTTCAACAACTGTCATCGAATGGTGTCAGTGCAAGCCTCATTGATCTCTCATCAATCGATCAATCATCGACGAGACCACGATTTCGTTTTGTTCCTCAGATAAATTCGAATCATACATTGAAAGAAGAACCTGAAACCGAACAACCATTTCATATCAAAGTCATTCCGTCCAATGACAAACCGATACGTTTATCTTCGAAACCACCGGTTACAATTGTCAAACCAACTGTCATCATTCCAACTGCACCGAAAACAATTCCATTCAATCGACCAACAGAAAGCCATATTCATCATCCTCATCATGGTCCAAGTGCATTTAAACCAACAAATTCAAATAAAAAGCAACAACCTATTCCTCATTTTCATCAATCAATGCTTAATCTATCAACACCTGATGCACCTATTGACAAACGAGTACTAAAAGTGAACAATATTCTTGTCCATCCAAATAATCATCGAAATCATCCATCGTATCTACCGACAAATACCATCAGTAAGTTATCACTTGACTTGATTTTTTTTTATTACGTCTCTCTTCAAGATCAACGTCCACAAACACATTACAATCAACCTAAATACAATTCGCCAGGTTTACTAAGAAATGCTGTCTCTTCACACCCATCGGATATTTACAACTTCAATCAACCACGACGTCACAACCACCGACAATCGACATCGATCACAACTTACCTGTAACCTACTTCTATGTGTACTTTTATGCATATACATTTATATATATATATTTTATTCTTATTTTTTTAATAAATGTCAGCCCACAAAGAAAAACAAAAGTCATATGTCAATAGGTGTCATAGAAAGATTATTTTTCTCACGTTCAATCAACTGACTGACGCATTGAAATGACGAAAATCATCTTTTGTGGGTGTTTTATCGATAATTCCCATTGCAAACGAGACTATTTAAACTCGAATTGTTTTGAATTGTTTTTAACCAAAACATGCAAGTAGAAATTTCAATCGCTCTTGATTTCATCACACAATTTCTCTACAACAATCTACCTCGACGGTGTGTGTGTGTTTGCAATACCAACAAAAAAAAACGTTCACTTTTGTTCTTTTTTTTCTTCTTACAGTCGAGTTAATATGTTTCGTGAACAAATGTTCGAATATCTACGTTTGAAATATCAAGACAATTGGTATATTGCTTCGCCTAAAGATTCCGAATATCGATCGATTTATATAAGTTCAGATAAAGTCGATGAGATTATTGTTCAATCAGCAAATGATGTTGCGTTAGATCTACAGGAAGTTTTAGATAATCTTCCGAGTGAAATCACAATTTGGATTGATCCTGGAGAAGTTTATTATCGAATTGGAAATGAAGGATTTGGTAAGAATTTAAGATTAAATAATTTAATAAAATACATGTCTTCTTTTTTTACAGCGGAAATTTTATATAAAAATGCGAATGACGAACTATTACCTTACACAATCGATTGCGAACTATCACCTGTACTGTCTATTGAACGATTTGCTCGAACAAGATTTGGCTCGTTAAAAACAAAATATCGAAATAAAATTCTAATTTAACATAAAAGCAAACGCTGGTTTTGTCAATTCGTAATAATTTTCAATCATTAGCTTCAACATTTCGAAATAAATAACTCATTGATTCTTGATTATGTATACGTCGAATAGCTTCAGATAAGAGTAGACTAATATCGACGATCTTTATTTTTGAGCATTGAAGTCGATCGAATTCATGTGGAACCGTATTTGTAACGACAACTTCAGTGATACGAGATTTTTCAATGAGCGACGGTCCGTCACATGTAAACACACCATGAGTTGCCATTGCATAGACTTTGTAAGCGCCACGATCGAAGAGAATATCAACGGCTTGAACTAGGCCTGGAACATCATCGATCATATCTTCGATAATAATTGCAATTCGTCCTCCAACATCACCAACAACATCCATTGGTAATTTACCTTTGACATGAACTTCTGCAGAACAAACAAAATGAAATAGAAAAAAATCCTAAAAAGATGATCGAGTTCAATTACGTTCTCCTATTGCTAATGAAGGAATGGTGAAAACACTTCGTCGTTCAGACATTGGAATGATTTCTAAGCCCGTTGCAGTTGCCGGTGGTGGTGAATTTCGACCGTCGGCTTCTTCGGTTTCACTTTCTCGATCTTGCGAACCATGTATAACTGCAATATTCAATTTCATTCGTTCGGCAAAACCAGTAACACGTTTGGTTTGATTCGGTCGTCGTGCAACAAATACTGAATTACGCCAATCAGGTATTTGTTCTTGAATATAATCGATTAAGAACGATGATGCCCGAAGATTTTCAACGGGTATATCGAAAAAACCTTGAATTTCTTTTTGATGTAAATCAACAGTTATTAAATGCGTGAGACCAGCTTTGACTAACATTCGTGCGACTAATTTCATTGTTATACAACCACGTTTCTTTTGTTTACTCTGTTTACTATCTAAATTCATTGATCATGACTTATGTCATCTCATTTTTTATTTAATATACTCACAAGGTAAATAAGGTAAAACACCCTATAAACACAATCAGTGAAATGACAAGTTGAAACTTGAAAAACTTACGATGATACTTTTTGCACATGATGTTTTACATGCATAACTCATTATCATTAATTCCATGAGAGCATCATTTGGATCTCTATTGAAGTGTAGAATGATGTTAATTTTCTCCTAAGAATCTATTCGTATCGATGTTTTTACTTTGTCGAACCAGTTTGAATGATAAATACATCCTTACTTCGAACAGATTCTCGTATTTCTACATGAGTTTCTTTATACAACAAGCAAACAAAGCATTTAGCAACGAAATGATTAATTCAACAACAACTAAAAAACCTTTATCCGAATTTTTATATACAACACATTCACCCAATGGCTGAATTCGACTAGAAAATGACATATAAGATTTCATATACAATGAAGACCAAAGAGACAACAGAATGACAATATTAAATCGATTGATACATACTGTCTACTATCAGATTTATATGAATGAACAATTCTATAATTAGAAACAAGAAGAAAGCTGGTGAGGATGAAACAAGAAAATATAAGTGTCAAAGAATTCTACGAAAAATATTTAGATTCAAACAATTTTATTGGTTAGTGACATGTTATATGTGTATACCTGGCAATATTTTCGGCTAATTCAGGATATGAATTACCGGTTAGAATGACTATAGACAGATAAATGAAGAATTTATATTCGAGGTTTTTTTTTCATCTACCCATTTCAGGTCGATGAGTATGATTTGCTGACATCAGATCTGAAATAAAATATACAATTGCGTTTATTTCTGATAGAATTTAGTAATTTAAAAGAAAGAAAAGCAAGAATGATCAACGAAATTCATCTTTCAAAACCCAAAATCCCATGCCCGATGGTGTTCGTTGTAGATCAGCTAATTGTTTTAATAAAGATTTAAATTTCGGTATTAAACCTTTCTTTCCATTGATACGATTTTGAAAATGTTCAATGATTTCTTCGGTCGTGGCTTTGCCTGTAATTGACGAACCAGCTGCAAGATAATCTTTTAAATCTTGAACTAAATCGAAATGTTCAACATTCGATGATGAATTATCATCATCATTGACTCGATTCTCATTGGTCCTAACAACCATTTCTGAATGTTCTCGTTTTCGTTGTCGAATATCATTGAGTAGACTTGTCGATGCCGATGATGGTTGATTACGTTGCGAACTGAAATTCTCAATATTTCTCGCGCCCCAATTCGGTATTCCACTTTCGGCTGAATAACATTCGCGTGCCGATTTTTTCAATGCTTTCACAGCTTCTTCGGCATATCGATGAGCTTCAGCTTCAATGAAAACATAATCGTTGATTGAATTATCAATAATCGTATCATGTTGAAGTGCACTATGTACACCCGATTTCTTGAATAATTTACTTAGAACATAATCATCTTTTTCTTTATCAACATCAATCGGTTGAGTTGCTGTCGTTGTTGTTGTTGAACTCGAAACTTTCGTTAGATTCGGCACGTGTTTACCTTCGAATTTAGCATTTTTCTTTCGTTTACGTTTTTGATAATTTTCTTTGAGATTAATTTCCGAATTTGTTCCAGCTAAAAGTACGGATGTTTCAGTTCGTTCGTCAACATCACTATCATTATCATCATCGTATCGAAATAGTTCATGAAGATCGTTGGATTTAAAAAATCGTCGTTGTTTAGGATCTTGAAGAACTCGATTGGTGAGAAATTGTTTGAAGATTTGTCGATGATAGATTTTCTCTTCGATCGTACCCGAAGTTAACAAACGATAGATAGTCACGTTTTTCGTTTGACCAATACGCCAGGCTCGTTCACGTGCTTGCATGTCAGTCGACGGATTCCAATCGGGATCGAAGATGAGCACTCGATTAGCGCCGGTAAGGTTAATTCCAATACCACCGACTCGAGTTGTGAGAAGAAAAACAAAGATCGATGAATCCTAAACGATAGAGAGGGTGCTAAATGTAAGCAGAGAGTGAAATTACGGTATTAAATTGCTCGACAAGACCTTGTCGTGAGGCAATCGATGTTGTTCCATCCATTTTTAAATATGAATATTGATATTTATTGAGAAATGCTTCGAGAATATTCAACATTTGTTTACTTTGAGTAAATAATAGACAACGATTTTTTTGTTTAAACCAAATTTTTAATAGATATTCGAGAACAATCATTTTGCCTGAACGTTTAATATAACCGTACTGTGCAACTTCATCAGGATTTTCATCGTATTCAGCTCGATATTGTGTCCAATCAGTAAACAAATCCGGATGATTGCAAATCTTTCTCAAATTAATCAAACCGACAAACACTTGCGTACCTCCATGAAGAATATCATCGCATTGTTGCGATTTGAGATATTCTTTGTAGATATGTTTTTGTGTTTTCGTCAAACGACAGAATAGAACTTGTTCGTTCTTAGTTGGCAATTGTAGAACAACGTTTTGTTCGGATTTAATTCGTCGAATGAGATATTGTTTGATTGTATCACGAAGAATGCACGCACATTTGTATGCTGTCTGAACTTCGATTGGACTTGCATTGGCATAACCACCGCGCGTTATAGGAATGGCAAAATGTTCCATAAATGTTGGCAATGTACCGAGTTTACCCGGAAAAACGAAATCGAACAGAGACCAAAGTTCACGAAGATTGTTTTGCATCGGCGAACCCGAGAGAATGAGCCGATGAGCTGTTCGAAAAGATTTACAAGCCGATGTTATTTGTGCATCGGGATTACGAATCTTATGTCCTTCATCTAAGATAATGAATGAGAATATTTGCGTAAGATGTAACGAGAATACCGGCTGCAGTTGTGCCGATTTTTTGTATCAATCGATGGCCTTTCTTGCCTTGATAGGAGCCACTTTCATGCAGAACAGCAACTCGAAATTCGGGCCACCATTCATGAAATTCATGCACCCACTGATGAAGTAATGTCGATGGACAAACGATTAACGTCGGACCAAGACCTCGATAACGATTTTGTGTATCACGAATTCGACTGTAATGAATAGCTGCTAGATAGGCAATGATTTGTATCGTTTTTCCAAGGCCCATTTCATCGGCAATAATGCCTCCGCATTTCTGTTGATGTATTTCCCATAACCATTTGACACCTGCTCGTTGGTAATTGAATAATCGATCCCAGATGCTCAGTGGTATCCAAAGACCGGGTCCGATTTCGACTTCGTCGTGTTCGGAATCGTTCGAATGACTTGGCGCCTTTTGACCAGCATAGAAATCTTGTAAACGAGAGAAATACTGATGATCATCACCGTCGTCTCTCGCTGTTGTTGTTCGTTTTTTCTTCTTTTTCGGCTCGTAATAATCATCTTCGTCGGCTTCATCTTTCAAACGTTGTTTTTCATCTTCATCACTTTCGAACCAGGCGTCGTCTTCATCGTAAACCATTTGACTAGTTTCCTCTTCGGATGATGGCGATGGCGGTGACGGTGGACGAGCAACAGGTTTCTTTTTCACAACTTTTTTTGTTTTTTTTTTCGTATCTCGATATTGCATTGGTCCATCTAATGTCAACGGCACTTGTTTTGGTGCTGGTGGAGCTTTTTTTGTTTCGACAGGTTTCTTTGGAATTGGTTTTACTTTTCGTTTGTCGCATTCATCATCGAGTTCTTGCATAAAAGAATCGAATGAAGTCATGGGCTCATCTGTAGTTGTGATCAGTCCATTTTCATCGTAATTACGAAGTGTTGGCATAAGAGTATCGAGAAGACTCGATGATTTTGATTTGTTGTTGTTATTGCTGTTATTATTATCTTCGTCACAAATTGGCGACATACCAACGAGATCAGATTTAAGTGTATTGAGTTTTTTAAGATTTTTTGATAGATCTTGTTTTAGTTCTTTGATTGTTTTTTCTAAATTAGCTTTTTGTACTTCACGTTTCGATGCTAAATAAGTTGCTCGATCGATCGTAGCTAAGATTTGTTGTTTAGCTGTGATGTTACTTCGAAGTGAAGCAATTGTTTGTTCGAGCGTTTGAATTTCTTTTTCAATATGAACTCGTTTATGTCGACGTTCTTGATTTGACACAACATGATCGACTTGATCGATAAGACCTTGTTCAAGATCGATTTGATTGAAAACACTGACACCGAGTTGATTGAGTTCATCGTTTTCATCGACTAATGTTGCTGTTTGAATTTTCTTTCGATCGAGTTTAAATTTTTCGGGAATCTCATTTTCATTATCATTGGAATCTGTATTCTCGTCATTCATCTTACAACACAAAAAAGAAGAAGAAGAAACAACATATATATATAATTGTGAAATCTATTTCCGATGCGAACCAATCGAAAGTTGATGTCGCTAGTTAATGGAAGAGGTTTTTCTTTCTGCTTTTGAGCTGAATCGTTTAACTGGTTACGCATGCCCTTGTGCCATTTACCTTTTTCGGCGAATTTTTCACTTCGCAACATTTTTTATGTTGTCAATGTAAACGAAGAACATTTTACAATCACGAGACAGAACATATTTTAATCGTAGAAAATGGGAAGCTGTCTTTCTGTACCGCCAATACAACAAGCACAGAAAAAACATATTATTCCGAGTTTTCATCTTGTTTGGTTAGATAAGAATATCGATGAGCAAAAGCAAGACTTTCAAAATTTAATTTCTGAATTACGGAAAGTCGTGAACACTATTCATACATTTACTGATGTTAATGAATGTGTTGAATTTATCAATAGGATCGAAGATGAAACAGCATTCATCATTTGTTCAGGTGCACTCACTGAAACTGTTGTTCCATTAGTTCAAGATAAACAGCAAGTCGGAGATATTTATATCTTCTGTGGAAATAAACAACGGTATGAGACATTGGCAAAGAACTGGCCTAAAGTGAAAGGTGTCTATACAGATATTAAACCTATTTGTCAAGCACTTAGACAATCAGCCAAAGATTGCGACCATAATACAAATTCAATTAGTTATATTTCAAGTGCACGCGATAGTTCAAATGAAGATCAGAATAGACTTGATTGTACTTTCATGTACACTCAAATATTAAAAGAAATTTTACTGAAAATTAAATTCACAGATCAAGATATCAAAGAATTCTTAGAATTTTCTCGTGCTCAACTTGCTGGAAACATAGAACAATTGAAGATTGTCGAGCGCGTAGAAAACGAATATTCTCTTCATAGTCCAACTTGGTGGTATACCTTTGATGGTTTCATGTACTCTATGGTTAACAATGCTCTTCGTTCGTTGGACACGAAAATTATCGTGAAAATGGGATTCTTTATACGTGATGTACATAATGACATTCAGACTCTTCATGATGATCAAATAAAGAAACAAGTTTTCTCACAGCCGTTTATTGTCTATCGTGGTCAATTGTTGCATGTAGAAGTGTTGGACAAAATTAGACAGAATCCAAATGGACTCTTTGCATTTAATTTCTTTTTATCGACTAGTAGAAAGTCTGAAGTTTCTCTTGGATTTATTCGAGAAGATCCAGAAAAACCAAATCCACCTACGTTGAAACGTGTACTGTTCGTCATGCACATTGATCCATCGATTGCAGGTACGCCATATGCCGATCTTAACGGCCTAAGCGCTGTTGGAGGAGAATGGGAAATTCTCTTTTCAATGCATGCGGTATTTCGCGTTGGACAAATAAAACCGAGGCCTGAGTATCCAAATATTTGCCAAATTGAAATGACACTTACGAGTGACAGTGATCCTGAATTATGTGCATTAGCTAATAAAGTACGCGAAGAAATAAAAGCATCAACAGAATGGCATCGATTAGGTCAACTACTAATTCGATTAGCAAAATTCAACCAAGCTGAAATATTATATAAAGATCTATTGACAGAAACAAAAAATCCAAATGAAATCTATTTTATATACAATCAACTAGCGTTCATCTATGATGCACAGAAGAAATATGATCAAGCTCTTGAATACTATGAAAAATCACTTAAAATTATTCAAAAAATTTGTCCTGCTGATCATCCAAATGTGGGCGTATTGTACAACAATATTGGAAGTGTTTATAATAACAAAGGTGAATATTTGAAAGCACTTGAATATTTTCAAAAAGATCTCGAAATATCTGAAAAAAATCTTCCTGAAAATGATCCCAAACTTGCTACTTCGTACAATAATATCGGATTGTTATATAAAAATATCGGCGAACATTCGAAAGCAGTTGAATATCTTGAAAAATCTCACCGAATATTAAAAACAACATTGAGTACAAACGATCTGTCGTTGGGCAATTCTTATACGACTATGGGATTTTTATATGATACTATCGGTGAACATTCGAAAGCAATTGAATCTTATAACGAATCACTTAAAATTATGACAAGAATTCTTCCTCAAGATCATCCTGTACTAGCAACTTGTTATAACAATATCGGAAGTGCACATGTTAGTGCTGGTGATTGCGAGAAAGCAATTGAATACTTTGAAAAATCAATCGATATTCGACGAAGAACACTTCCGAACGATGATCCAGATCTAGCTGATTCATACAATAATATCGGAATTGTTTATGATAGAATTGGTGAATATCCAAAAGCACTTGAATACTATCAAAAAAATGTTGAAATTTCCGAAAGACGTCCTCCGAAAAATCGTTCAGTTTTAGCTACTTCATACAATAATATCGGATTGGTATTAAAGAACATGGGTAAACATTCGGAAGCACTTGATTATTATGAAAGATCACTTGAAATTAAGAAGGAAACTCTTCCTCAAAACGATCTTTCATTAGCCACATCTTACAATAATATTGCATTGATGTATGACGACAACAGAAATTATAAAAAAGCAGTTGAATATGTTCAACAAGCTTTACAAATTCGACAACAAACATTATCAGAGGATCATCCAGATCTTATTAGTACTAGAGAATTTATCGATAGATTGAAAACACAAACACAAAATGTATAGACTAACTAATAATGTAAAATAAAACTTACTGACCTCTATTTTAAATCGAACGAATTGGTTTTTGATATCATCAGTCATATCATATCTATCTAATGTAACAGTTAAATCATCATCATGATTGCTCAACTAGATAGTTTACAAAAATTAAAAGAAGTATACACGAAAGAAATGATTGAATATCGTCAAATGAATATTTGATTTAGGTCGGATGGTATTGGGGTCCGTTGAGTTGGCTTGATGCTGAAGAATTATTAAAAGATAAACAAGATTATTCATTTCTCGTACGTGATAGCAATCATCCACATTATTTTCTTGCGATTACATTCAAATCTCAAGGCACAATTCATCATACACGAATCGAACATAATAATAGTCAATTTGGTTTCTTCGATAGTCAAACAAAATCTCGATGTACATCCAATGATGTCGTTG
>ERZ778020.1084-NODE-1084-length-27494-cov-3.658734_pt1 | contig 27494 bp, 35 predicted proteins | sample MGYA00375750_ERZ778020 | MGnify/ENA primary metagenome ERZ778020 (study PRJEB29350, sample SAMN05389818) | bioreactor metagenome | isolation source: Ammonium sulfate bioreactor | place: South Africa: University of Cape Town | collected 2014-03-17 ...
GCTAATTGATTTGGCGTGTATACACCTAATTTTTTTGGTAGATTTGAAAACAAATTTAGAAAAAACATCGGCAGATTCTTCGTCGACGATTGTTGTTTTTTTGATGTATTCGATCGAGCTTTGGGTCCAACATCCAGTTTCTCTTTTTTAATATTAGAGGAGTTATGTCTTAACATATCGACACTACTCATAGTTGGATATTGTAATATTTCTACAAATAAAATCTAGAAAAAAATGAAATATTAATTAATGAAAACGTTCATTACTAATTGAACTAAGTCGAATCACGTGACCATTGAAATTACGTAATGTGATGACTAATGGAGCTACAAATCTAAACGAGAATCATTTCACGAAGAGTACCTACACTCAGGTTACTAACGTTGAATATCGAAACGAATCATTTCCACTGTTTTATAGTTTTAAAAAAATGTGATGTCATGATTACTCAGCGCATACGCTTCAGATGAACTTTCATGAACGTTCTTGTACATACAGTTACGCGACCCCCGGCTATTTTTGAGCTTTAAGGCCTCGAAAGTTCATGCTACACCTATGTTGGAATTTTCCTTGTATGACCGAATATAAAAAATTTCTAATAATACTTCGCTGGGTTTTTTCCAAGCAAGATGAAGAACGACAAAACAGAACACAAAAATGACGTCACTTTTTCGTTGTAACATTATTGGTTGTTTTCACTATGATATAACGTTATCATTCCCAGTACCGATACTTTCTAGATCTTATTTGCGGATTAATACCCATTTATTCAGAAAATAAAATCCAAGTATTATCGCCATTGAAATTGACCGATGATACTCGTGTCTAATTGGTCATTAAATATTAACGACAATGGCGTCTTTCACTAACCAATCAATTGTCGCGATTATAATTCTCGATAAAATATTCGAATTTTAATTTGAAATCGAATCAATTTATTTAATTCTATGTTGGATTTTTCCGAACGTACTAATTGCGTTCAAACTATTTGAAAAGAAAAATCCATTCATTGTATCATTATGCGCAAATATGACTCATAGTTTAACAAACAACGTAAAAGAATTTACTATCATTCATTATTTGTTGATTTTTTCGATTTACGTAATTCTATTATATCTTGTAACATCGTAATAAATGATGAAATGACTAAGTACGTTCTTTATTGTCATGTATTACTAATTAAAATGACGTTGGAAGATTTCATTGAATTTTGAAATCTAGAATGTTTGAAAAGCAAATTAAAGATAACTACAGAAAACCGTAGTAGAAGTAATTCGTATAACAGAATTTCTGTGCAATGGAAAATGTATCTATTCTAATGTTTTATACGATCATTTTTCTTCGTAACCACAACAAATACGCCTACAAATGAATAATCAATTCTGGTTAAGCGTTTTCATGAATAACTAAAGGAAACAAACAAAACCATAGTTATAGAAACAATTTGAATCACTGAAAAATCATTATAGAAAATAAATTGTCACGAGACAGTACGATTTGCTGCTAATATATTTATATGTTCTCTGATTCAATACAACAATAAAAACACCTGACATTTTCTACAATAAATTACAATAGATAACATGATATTACTAATCAAGATAGTAATGGGACGAATCCAATGTTTGAATTACTCATATCGAAGATGAATAATACCTGCCTTCAGACTTTTCGGAAAAAACAGCTCGATTAGTAACAAACATAAAAAATTAATGTATTGTATGACTCTTATGAATAATTATTACGTTCGCTATTCTCGTTTCAGTTTCTTTCCGGTCGATTAATAATTCAAATTTATTGGTTCTATAAATTGCTACTAATGAGAGAAAAAGAAAATAAAAATCTTAAAAGCTACTACCTCTCCTATACTTCAATATATTTGCAAATATATAGACCTTCAGCGTTACTTTATAAGGTATTCATGCGTGTACAGAAATGAATCAACTAATTGAAGATTGCACAACTGATCTGAAAACTTGTCATGATCGATTTTTTTTTATTAATTTTACCAACGGATTTAGTGGCATAGCATACAAAGAAACACTAAATTTTCTTTTATTTCATGTTTTTATTTTGTGTAGGTACTAGATGACGTTCACAAAATAGGTCGATATGGTTCTCAGTATTTTACTTCTCAAATCTGAAGAAAACATTTTAATAAAAAAAGCATGCATCTCAATTTGGGTCTAGTCACAAGAGAGAAAGAGAAGAGAAAAGACTATAGTTCGTTCTCTTAACACGCACTATTTGGTTTTCTAGCGCATTAATCAAGAAGATTTAAGGAATTCACTTTTTTAAAACATCAATTCATTTCACATACCTAATGTTTTTCTTCTCAAATCGATAATAATAATTTAAGCGTTTAGTTTCAACGATATTGACGTATGGTATACTGTGCGCGTCGGAAACATACGTAAATTTTGTCATACTACTTTCTAGAATTGTCATAATAATAACCTTTCAAGTTTAAATAAGGATCTTGCTTATTATCTTCTCGTTTCTGTGGAAAAAATCCCACTTTAGATAAGAATTCTCAAGATTCCGATCGTATTCCCGTGGGATTCTCTGGATTCCCTTGATATTTATTCCCAAGATTTCCGAATAAGCGGAGAAAACGGAATTTTTGGAATTCGGAATCTAGTGGATTCGCTTCTCCCATCTTGAGAATTCTGATGTAACACTATTGTTTCTTGGTAAAAAGATTCTACCAAGTAAAGATAAGGATTCTATCTATAATCTTATCATTTTCTTGGTAAAAAAGACTTTCCAAGTTTAGATAACGATTATCTTTTCGGCTTGCCTTTTTTTTATGAGATATGTATTTACTGTGCTTTAAATAAATATTGATTTATGAGAAAAGGGTTCAACCATATCGTATTAAGAATTCAAGATAGTCGAAAAAAGCATCACTAATTAAATTTAAGTTCACAAAATAGGCTGGTATGGTCCTCAGTATTTAACTTCTCAAATCTGAAGAAAATGTTTTAATAAAAAAAGTGCGATCTGCAGATTTGCGAGAGGAAAACTTCTTACTGTTTGTACCCTAAAAGTTTAGAAATTTTACCATGTCGTTCGTCGGCAATTGCGCTTGCGAAAACGGGAGACATTCGTAAGAAATGTTTCTTTTCGTTATCAACAAGATGTGTTTTCCTCTTCTCTCTTATTTGCGCTGGGTATTTTCCCCTCTTTCTATATGTCTTGAATTCATCGATCGAGGTATATTAACTAAAACATCTTCTTCATTTCGTATACACTATCACAATTTACCTTTTATAAACAGTTTTTTTCATCATCACAATGAACGAATTTTTACCTTACATAGACACCTTGTTGGTTTTATCTGAATTTTAGCCTATATATTTTCTTGAGAGTGTAGTCGTCAGTTCCTTTTTTTTGAAAATGATTCAGTCATACGAACGAAAATAATTGCTTTTTTGTATTAAAAAGGAAGTAAAACAAAAAAAAAACATGTCTATCATTTGTGTTTTTTCCATTCGGCGAATGATCGATTTCACCTTAGGTTTTATTACATACAAAAGGTTTCAATTTTCAATCGTGTGAAGCCATAAAAATGACGGAAAGATTTAAAAAAAAAAAGTTTACAACCAGCAATAAAGGAAGTGATAGCAATCATAATGAAATGGGAGAATATCCATGATAATTTATATATTAAATTTTGTTTACATTTAACACAGAAGTCGGATAAATATTCATTTGTACTTAATTTTATTGTAATTAAAGACAAGTTTAAATATCTCAATAAAGTAAACAAATGCCAACATTATTAAAAAGAAAATGCCAAAATCTTCTTCCCTTCTTTACCAAAAACTATTCGTTTCACTGTTTTATTTGCATTCTCTCACGTTTATTTTTCGCCATTGACTACAATAATCATCTAACTCACCCTCAAGCTCTGTATTTTTCATTTCATTCAATGTTTACACATCAGTAATAATCTAAATTCAGATTACAAATCAATCATAATTTCGAAAAAACTGGAATTATTCTACAATGTATAGTTTTGCTTTTGAACTTATTCGGGTATTTCTTATCATTGATATTGGACTATTGCAACGAAATACAAAGAACGCATAAATACTCTTTCTTATTGAAATATTTTCACATCGCCTATATATATAGAGAAAGACAGTGGATTGGATACCCGCGCGGGATTTATAAAAATGCACTTTCAATCGAAAAAAAAAGCGAATAATTAATATAAGTACTTTTTACATGTAGTTTGTATTTCCTTTTTTTGTTTATATTATACAATTATTTTGATGCGAGAATGAAGAGATATTTGTTTGCAGATTTATAAAAGGCGAACAGTTGAATGAAACAATCTCAGTATATTTCGTAATGAAACTCGTGCGACAAGTACATGCAATCGTATGATGTACGACAAGAATTCATATCAAACATCGTTTGGGATCATTATTTTTGTTTGCTTATATTCTGTTCATTCAGCTTCGATAATGACTTCGCCTTCATCTACAACAAATCATCAATGGGCATTTATCTCCAATGAAACATATCGTTATTTTTTTTTAAGACAATATTTTCTTAATTTAATCAATACATCTCATTCAACATATCTACAATCAATGATTCAAAATCGGCAGTTTACAGTCAATTTAGAGCAAAGTTTGTTTGTTTGTTTTTGTGAACGATAAGAAAGAATAATGACTTTTTTTTCTCTTCGTTTAGTTAAAGCTCGAAAGAAAAGACAGATTTCCTTATCACCAATATCAACGATCTATTCAACTGAATGTTCAGTTTTAAATTCTCGTGAAATTCGAAATACATTTCATCTAACTGAGTCAATTCAATTATCTCAATCGATTGAATTAATTATTCATATCAATTCACAAAAACCATCTCTACCAATTCAACTTTTAATAAAACATTCGCAAACATTCTCGAAAATAATCTATCTCAAATATGATTCATTTCGAAATTATTACTCGATTAATTTACGTAATTATATTTCGTTAGTCGATCATCCGAAATTTACTCTTGAAATCATTCAACGTGATCAAACATGTTTAACATCACACGTTTATCTCATTGTTTCATCAATAAAACTTCATCGATTCGAACAAAATACGAATTGTAAATTGAAACAATTGAACATTAATTTTCAAGATCTTGGCTTAGCACATTTAATTATTCGACCAAAAGAATATTTATTCACTTACTGCGAAGGTTCTTGTTCGAATCGTCTATCTCAAAATCAATTATCTGTTCACACATTATTTCAATCATTAATCGGAAAAAAACAGGAAAATCAATGTCAACCAATTGAATATTCCGATGAGAATTTTCTTCTTCGACAACCGAACGGTAATCTTCAAATCTATCCTATCGAAAGAGCTAGTGTTAAACAATGTGCTTGTCTATGATTTCAAACGAATTCATCTAAATATGTGTGTGTGTGCGTTTGTTTTTTTTCTTTCGCTAAATACAAAAAAAAACACAAAACAAAATCATACATCTAAACGTCACTCGAGCCCTGAACATAGTCCCAATCGACATTGACATGTTCGTCTCGTTTGAAGAAATATTTAAATTTATCGATACTATCCGTGTCACGTTCTAGTTGCCAGAGCAATTGACAATTACAGTTTGTTTTCATTGGAATCGACGATGGCCGATCGAAATGTTCGGCGGGATAACTAGCCGATGTTTCGCTCATCGATGAATTTAAATCGTTGGTTATAGGCGGATGAAATGAGTTTTTTGTTGAATAAATACAGTCATTTGAATGAAGTTGCTGCTGCTGTTGTTGTTCTTCGATCGGTTGTTCATCTCGAACCGTAAGAGTTGCAGATGAATTATTCGGCAAATCGAATCCTAATGCCGCTGGAATATTTTCAAGAGTTTTTTGACTGAGAATTCTCGATGGATAAGGTAAATCGTCGGTACTAAATGTCGGTAGTGGTGCTTGAGGTGAGCCAGATAAACGTCGATGATGATGATGATACATCCATTGATCAGGATAGGCTGAAAGCGAACTCGATGGACGACGATCACTACCCAAGAGATCATTGGTACGAAGAGATGATGCAGCTGAATTGGCGAATTCAGCTTTCAAACGTAATGTATTACCGAAACGAATCCGATGAAGAACAGAACGACGAAATAATGATGAACCTTCGCTGTAACGATACGATGATATATCACTTTTCGATGTAGTTGAAGAACCGAAATGACAACGGATATCTTTGTTTGTTGCAAATGCACTAGATTGAAAATAAACGACCTCGAAATGACGAGAAGAAATATCTTGAAATTTGCATTTTACCTTCGTTGATTTTTTTCAGGTTTAAAAATGATTAAATACAATTTAGGAAAGAAAAGAAAAATTAAGACAACATATGCACTTGCATTTGTTGCGACACATAATGAGAATACTTTGGCATCAATCGCAAAATATACAGCAGCAAATGCCAGCCAAATAACACACGTTGTATACATAGAAAAACCGATAAATTTCGCTTCTGAAACACGAAAAAAAAAATCTATTTGTTAATTCGAATTTTTATGATTAATTTTTACCATTAAAATTTTCAGGTAAGTTTCTTGTTTTAATCTACGAGAATAAAAGACGAGAAGATCAAGTATTAAAATTCACAAAAAACACATACTGCATAGAGTGTACAGAGAAAAACTAGAAGTCCATCGAATCCAAGCGGTGCTGCAATGCCTTGCAATGATTTCTTACAAGTTAATAATAATCGTCCATTTGTTTCGATTAGAACAGCTTTCGGTGGATCACGATAAACAGTCACAGCTAAAACGAAGCACATTGAATTTGAATTTCTATTCGATATTTTTCTTTTACCAACAATCGTCACTTCAGTGACTAATATCAAACAAGCAATAGCAAGTTGATGTCTTGCACTCATAAATTTCAATCGTCTCGTTATGATTTTCTTTTTACTTCGAGCTAGAATTCGTGCTATACGATTGGTTTTCGTTACTAACGAACCGTAGATCATTGAAAACGAAATGCCCGGTAATAAACGTGTGAGAACACAAATGATATACGAAGGCTTTTGCAAGATAACAAATGCAGTTAAATGACAAAATAAAATACCCATTAGAATCAAATAGCTTAATTCACGTGTAGTCGATTTAACAACGGGTGTTGCATTGAAACGAACGAAGATGTAAACAACAAAGAAACTTATGAGAATCCCAATGCCTGCTACGAAACAGATGATTATTGATAATGGATGACGAAAATTAATCGTTGTGATTGGCAGAAGATTACAAGCTGAAGAGAGAAAAATGAGTTTTTTCTTTCTTTCTTTGGAAAGATGAACCTGTTTGATCAGGATTGGGTACAAAACCAAGTGGACATGTAAAACATGTGGTTTCATCGAGAACGATTGCATTGGTACATGGATGACATTTCCAACAACATCGTTCTTCATCTGTGAATTTCTAACAAAATGCAGAAACGAAAAATAATTGATTTGCACAAAAACGAAGAATAAATCAATCGAACTTTAATATGCCCAATAGGACAAGCTTCACTGCAAAATGTTCGAATTTTAATTTGTTCAATCGAACGTTGATCAGCAAAGAAACGTATCGATGATGTATTCAAATTCAATTTGCCTGTGTTCCACGTTCCGACTTGAACATAATGAAGTGGATGATCATAATCGTCGGCAGTATCTTGCAGATTGAGAATATCATATCTTCCCGGACCATCTCCATTTTCATCGAAGAAAACTTCTTCACCTATCAAAAACAAATATTTTACTTATTCATTCGTTGATTGTCCTAACCTGTTATGCCACGAAATCGACTTGATTTTAAAAAACTCATTAGTAAAGATCGATTCATTCGAGCCATTTCCGTACAAAGACCGCTCGTACCATTACAAATCTGCTTATGCATTTTATCAAGTCCGTGTACGACAGCAAGAATCGAATTGATGACGAATGATAGTTTCGGATCTTCGTTATACGGCGCTTTAGCAAGACTTTCTCGATCGGGTCGACATTGACGAGGATATTTTATGATACGATTATCGTAACCAGGCAATGCACAACCGAATTTATGTTGCCAATATTCTTGAAACCAAACATTTCGAGTATTATTATGAACATGCAAACGACGAAAATATTGTTCGAAACCGGGTACACGCAATGAACGAGCTTTGATCTAATTGAGGAGAAAAAAAACATCAAAGAATATCTCGAAGAATGACTTGACTTTCATTGTCTTACAGTTATAGCACCCAATGCTACAGATTCAGTATTATTTGGAATAACATTTAAACGATCTGCCCATGCGTCACTTGCAAATATAATTGAATTATTCGAAAAGTTTAAAATCAAATAGTTAGTTTACAAATTACCTTCCGAGTATAACAAATCGTTGAGTATAATTCAATTCGTTAATAGCTTGTAAAACTGCTCGAATCGAATGATCAAGACAGAAACATATTAGAACTTGTACACGTGGAGCACGAATAACTAATTGACGAATGATTTGAATAGCGACTGTCGAATTTGCACCAATAGGCTAATCAAAATCGAAACTAGATCTTATTCTCAAAATAAAACAAACTCTCAGATTTACCATCGTAAAATCTGCACCGATACACGCGTCACTTTTCAATAAACGTCGAATAGCTTCGACACCACCTCGACCATAATCACCTGAAGAAAAACCCCGAATATATATTCAATGAAAAGAAATTCTTCGGCTTGCCTTCAGTGCCGATTGTTGCTACATAACTCCATTTAAATTGTCGAATAATATCGACAATTGCTTGTGCTTGTTGAGTATCGGATGCAATGACACGTGTGAAATACTTGAATTTCTCTTTATCACTCAATTGTTTGGCCGTTGCTGAATAACCAATTTGTGGCATTTCGAATAATTGTAAAATGTTATGTGTTTGCATTGTAATCGAACTATCACCTGGTCCGATAATCGCTGCCAATGGTGAACGTATTCCATTGTTGTTATTTGTTGGTAAATCACTTGCTGTTAGAACTGAATTGCCGATGAATTCAATTGTTTGTTCTAATGCAACTGGTGCATACCAACATGAATCACGAATCTGATAACCCACAGTTATATTCGGAAGAATCGATTGATTAGCATTGACTAGACAAATCGAATGAAAGTTTGTTTTTTTTTAAAAACAAAGAAATTATTCGAGTACTTTGATCGAGAATCCAGAATGCTCCTTCAACTCGATGAATACCGTAATCTTCACGAATGTCGCCACATTCTCGTAGTCGACCACCACCGTGTGAACCCGGCGGATGATGTAACGAAAAAAAAGCGCCAATTACAATTTGGGCTTCGGATGCAGGTGATATCGCTAGAAAAGAACATCAAATCAATGAATGAAAACTAATAGTTTATCGTATGATTTTTATCTAACCTGTGAGACGATTGAAATAACACATAACTGTATGAGAATAGACCCATACGATGATGAATATTTGGATGGAAATAAAAATTAAACTACGATAAAAATCTTTTCCAATCTGTTCGAACATGGAGATCAAATAATGTAAACTCTAAGATACTAGGAATACCATAAGCCATAATCAAACTTCAGTGGTTCGGATTATAATCTGTCTTCGGTTTTGGTTTATTTGTCGAAATGATTATCTAGTTTTTTCGATTACTTGTCTAATTAGAAAAAAAGACTATTTAAGATTTAATTACGTACAAAATTGATTATCCAATTCTATTTTGATTCTCTACTGATCGTTTCTTCAGCGTGAAAGAAGAAAGCAGTGCTCTACTAATAGATTTTTCTTTTCGTATAGACTTATCGGCAGAAGTCTAGTGTGAGAGTGATGTTCAATGATTACTGTTCAAGATTGTTAGTCGTCGTTTTTCTTTTTCTTCTTCTCCTCCTTCTCGTTTTCCTTTTCTCCTTGTATATTCATCTAGACGATCGTCGTTTTCCGTTAAGTCATCCTTGGTGTGTGTCTGTGTGTTGCCGATACGCCGAGCGAAGGCTAAAAGACGTTATCTCAATTGAATTAAGCTAGTACTCGTAGCATTCTTTTTCTTCTCGATCTCGTTGCGTTTTTTCCCCTTTCGATAGAGAGAGAGAGAGAGAGGGAGAGAGGGAGAGAGAGAAAAACAACAGAACTTAATACAACAATACATTTCTCAGATCAATAATGTTCTGTGATTTGGCCAAGTTTAATTGAATACATTGTCTTATCACGCTTGATCACTTAGATCTCGACATAGTTTTTGTATTTGTTTAGTCGGAAATGCAAATAAAGAAATATTTTCGTTGAACTCAATATTTGTTGATTTGTTGTTGAATTCATCTCGAAGAGGAAAAGAGCGCAAAGGAAAATGTCATCAATTCTCGTAATAAGTGCACGTCGAAATAAGACTATTGATTCGCTTGTTCAATTCATAATCTCATATCCGTTTCTTGTTTTGTAACGTTCAAAGATAAATTTTTTCATTGACTTCTTCGAAACAATTATTTCCATAGATTGATCGAAGTTAAATTTTCTCAGAAGTTACACTGATACATACGTTATTATCAGATAACAAATTTCTTTTACGTATATCTATGATTTTTAAAGAAAATTGATTCCGTTCACGCAAAATCACGAGTCCTTTCCAATTATATTAGTTTGTTACTATTTAAATTAAGAGAAACTAGAGCAGTTTTTCTCAGAATTTTCAAAAACTTGTATGCATCTCTACACATACTACGTCACTTTACTCATTGCCGTTTACTATACGATAGTAGTGGAAAGTGCTGGCACTTGTGATCCACCGAAGAAGTTTTATGTTGATTGTACAACAAATCAAAGTATTAGTCACGCAGTATCAACCTGTGCTCAACATGGAATGGTCTTATTAAATCTAACAAATTCGTCAAGTTCAACATCTGACATCGCTGAACTGAACAGCACATTACGAACATTGAATTGCTCGTCTTATTTTTGGTTTTCACTGAAAAATGTCACTGGTTATGTTGGCACTATTGAGTTACTCGGAGGAATACTTGGCGCTCTTCTTGGAGGTGTTGATTCATTATTAAATGATTTATTAGGAATATCACTTGGCTTAGCTAATCTTCTTCCTTGTCTACCATTACTCTGTCCAGCAACAACAACACCAGCACCAGTTACTTCAGCAGTGATGATTTGTACTCGTTCAATACAACAGCGAGTCATTCGAAAATGTCTAGCAACACAAATTCGAACCGATATGCGAACTTATAAATTTACTGAAGAAGCAATGTATGGAGGAATTTTGTATTCAATCGAATCACGTAGTCGATCAGCATGTAGTACTCAATGTTTATCAGAAAAATCCTGTGTCGGTATATCATTTATCAACAATATTTGTACGCTTTACATGTAAGTTTATTTTATTCATAATAAATAAAATTCAAATAATTCAAGTACATTCGTGAGACTTCAAAGACAATAATAATGTTGAGGGTGTTGAGTCTGAGAATTGTTGCTTCACAAGTAGGACACCATTTAATTTGAAAGAAAAAAAATTTATTATAATAAATGATTTCTTCCGTGATTTATTATTTTCCGGCATTGTAATTTTCTTAAGTGTTTTCATGATGTGCACTCATAGGAAATGAAGTTTTTCCATTGTAATCATTTTAAAAAGTGAAAAAATATCACACGATCATATTTTAAATCAGAATAATTTATAAACTGTTGTATGTAAAAATAAATCTATTCATTTATTTATGAAAAAAAATGAAACTTTACTTTCTGTCCTTTATCCTGCTTAACTACATCCTACTCACAAATGCAGCGTGTTATGAACCGATTAAATTCTATGTCGATTGTGGACAAACACGATCGGCAAGTCAAGCCAGTCTATTTTGCCAATCACATGGCATGACAATGGTTAATTTAACCAATGGAACTGCATCATTGACTAGTGATATTATACTACTCAACAATACATTTAAATCAATAAATTGTAATGGTTATTTCTGGTTTTCATCGGGATCTCAAACGGGTTTAGTTACAGGTACAAATTCACTTGGGGAATTACTAGTCGGTCTTCTCTCGAGCATAGTAAATCTGGTTTTATGTCTCATTCCATTTCTTTGTCCTGCATCAACAACAGCAGCGCCAATAACTCAAGCATTTACGGTTTGTACACGTCCTGTTCAACAGCGTGTTATTCAAAAATGTCTCACTGGAGTACTTCAAACATCCATGAGACAATTTCGATTCACCGAAAAAAATCTAACAGCCGGCATATTCGATCAATTTCCCGCTCACAGTCTTCTTACATGCAGTAGTCTTTGCTCACAAGATACAGATTGTGTTGGTTTATCTTACATAAATTCACAATGTACTTTGTATATGTAACTCATTCAAAACATTGTCGTCTTCTTCTTTCGATTCTTTATTGTCATGATAAATTTAAAGGCACACAAATATTGCGCTGCAAAGACATACGAAACAAAGAAAAAATAACACAGACAAAAAAGAAAAAAAACACATGTTTTTAGCAGCGCATCTGACAATGAAGAATGAGTTATAAGTTTCTATTGAAAACAAACAAACAAAGATAATCATCTCTACGATATTCATACAGAATCAGATCGATATTCATAAAAGAAAAAACAAAGCAGATTAAGCAAAGACAAATGAATTTGAGCAAGACAAAGAAAGTCAGTAGGAAAATATAAAAAAACGAACACAAAAAACCAAACAAGAAGAAAATGCAAAACACACACAGAAATGTACATCAACGATGAATTAGATTTATGTCGAACAATGAGAACAATTCACTGTTTTAGTTATTTGTAAGATAGAAGGCACCGGGCCGATTTAGCAAACATTCAAAAAGAAAAGGAGAAAAAGTTTCGTGTTTCAAACGGCTGTCACTTGTTCCGAATCATCGTAATCGATAGCTGTAGCAACTGAAAACAACGGATATGTTCAGTGAATGAGAGAGTTTTCAATTTAAATTCAAACCTTCATCAATGCCTAATTCATCTTGAGATTTTGAACGTTGAAATTTCGATCGATTTCGATCAAGTAATTTCTCGGAATCATCAACAGTTTTATTCAATTCTTAAATCAAAATAATTAATTAATCAAATATGTCGTCTTGTTTGTAAACTTACGAATATGTGATCGAACATAAAAGTTAGCCGTAGATTTTAAGTTCAAACTCGAACTTTCACTTGTGAGTTTATTCGTATCGCGCATTCGATTCAATTGATGACGATGATTCGATTCTCGAACAGCCGTCAAACCCGTCGACGGAATTACTGGTGAACCATTTCGAAATGTTGATGTTGCTGGAGTTTTTGATCCATTTCGAGATTTAATCTGATGACTACTATCCGATAGAAGAAGTAGTTTACTGACAGCATCAGGTGATTGAGTACCTGAATGAATGAATCGAATAGAAAATAATGGAATTGAAGTTGTTTTTTTACCGAATTTAGTGAGTTGAATTGTACCGGCACGACGATCAGTCGATGAGTTCGAAGATAAACTCGAAGTTGACGGTGATGGACGACGTTTGATTGTTGTAACTAAATGACAAATATCAATAACAAATCGAATTCAATCGTTTAACAATTCTACTTGGTTCACATTGATTGGCCATTTCGATCAATCGATCTTCATCTTCAATTGCTTCAGCAGTATTTAAATAAGTTTTCACTTTTTTAACCATCAATGCCTGAGAAAAAAAAGACATTTTAAAATAAATAATCGTTCGAATTTTTACTTCGTCATAAATTCGTTTTGCATTTGCTGTTGTTGATAATCTCATATTAGTCTGATGTCTTCGAATCGTCAAATAAGAATCAGTTGTCGATTGATGTCCGAAACCTGCGAATATCTGAGAGTGTGATGTCGGCGAATCGAACATATTCGAAATATCCTGCAAAATAAACATTTTTATAATTTACATATGGTGATGATGCCATATTGATAATCGTTCGGATTTCTTTAGCCATCATTCGAAGTTTTTCGAAATTAATCTAGAAATACGCACGCGTATACATTCGATTATGTTTCTTTCTGAAGTCATACTAAGTCGTCATCTTTCGTCTGATTTCCCAGATGAATAAACGTCAAATCCTTCATACAAACAGGAAACATAGGAATCTAAAAAATAAACGAATTATTCTATAAGAAAATCTATCTATCCATCTATCTTACAATCGGTGGAACGATCGATTCATTCTTAAGTAGATTTCGATATGTTGACATATTTCGAGAGAGATCTAATAGACATTTTAATTCCTAATTAAAAATGAAAGAATTTATTTTTGTATTAAAAATTCGATTGATTGATTTACTTCGAATATGTTTTTATATTTCTCCGGTACACGTTCCCAAGTCGCTTGTAAACGTTGAACCGTTTTATGATCAAGTCCACTAAGAATAGCGAACATGGAATTAAAATTTTTCATTTCTTTACAACATTCTAATCGCACAAACAAACAATCAAAGTAAATAAACAAAAATGTTGATCTCAAAGAAATTTACTGGCAATTTTAATGAATTGTTTGACAATTTTCGAACGTTGAATAACATTGGTTTCTTTTAAAATCTCTGTTATTGTCCAATACATTTCTTGATTTGGTAATCGAAGAAATTTTTCGAAATTTGGCAGACCATATGTTGATTTTATTTTAAATACATAATCGATATATTCTGTCGATTGAATCGATTTAAATATTGAAAAATCTCTTAGTGTCAATTGCGCACAGATTTCCAATGCATCTAATTGAAGAAACGTGATTTTAGCATCACGAATCAACTCGTTCGAGAGATGATCAGGCACAAGTGCTTCAGTTGAATGATTATTTTTTAAATAATAACGAGCATTAATAGGCAAACGTTCAGGAAGATTATTGATGTGATCAGGTAGACGTTTTTGCTTGATAAAGCCATTGTCGACAGAAACTTCGCAAAGAGAATAATTTCTAAATGATCAAGAAAAGAAATTGAGCGAAAAGATTGAAGATAGATAGATAGATATATGAGATGTCCCCGAATTCCCGTGTTTTACTATCTTACCGAGATGAATCGGAAGAATAAGATTGACTAGAAAAAGCACAAGGAAAGAATCAAAGCAGAAAGAAATCAATCAAGTAAAATTTCGGTTATTTTCATTGTTCGAAGCAAATACCTCGTCTGATCGTTGATATTAAATTCTTTGATTGCTAATTGAACAACTTGTTGAGCTGTTGTGTCTTTTAAAACGGGAAAATATTTATGTGTTTGATCGCTTCGATAGACTTTGACAACGAATGTAGCGAGATCTTCATCTTGAATGGCACCATTCGACGAAGAAATCGACAATGTCGATAGGTCAGGATTGCTTGTACTTCGATTTAAACTTTTGGTTGAATTTGTCGTTGATAAAATGCTCGAGTCAAGTGCATTTTCAATTGCAGGTGTATCGAGTTCGCTAGAAAAACAAAAATAAAATTCAAAAAAGCAATTAGAAATAATTTGTTTGCTGATAAGCGTGAAACACATCATTTGTTTTTTTTTAATAAAAAGATAATCGAAAAAAAAAATGCACACGAAAGGATGCACACCCTGGTTTTCTTTTCGGTATAAATATGCGATTTAATCTAACGCTGCACATGCACAATCATTCTCGGTTAGTAGGCGCGCATTTTTTCTACTTCTCCATCGACAACACATAGATTGTAACCCTCGTACTTCCACCAATACAAATGCGTTGTTTATTCTCCTTTTTCCTTTTGCGCGCAGACATGATTTTCAGACTGCAAAAAATGTGTTTTTTTTCTCTGCAGCGAAATTATTTTTGAATTGAAAAATCATCGCGCAGTTCTATGTTTACATTTCATATTTATATATATATGTAAATTCAATGTTCGATCTATGCAATTGATTCAATGACCGATATGAATTTAGAACTGAATGAATGTTTTTTAAAACCAAATCCTGCAGAAAATGAAGTTCATATTAATAAAACTTCGACGAAATTATATGTTTTTCTTAAACGTTACTTGAAACAATGTCAACTAGTTCTCAAATCGATTATACCCGATTTAAAATCATTCAAAGCCTGGCAATTAATCGTCCTTGTTCTCTATGCAACATTCAATATGACTTTTTCAGTTTTAGTAAATCGAATTTTTTATCCAACATTTAAAAAAAAGATCCAAAATTTCATTTTTCTTTCTCAGGATTTCAATTTCTTCTTCTCTCAAGATCCAAATCGTTCAATAATCAAATGGAAAAATGATTTTCAAGATGGCGTACCACTATGGCGTCGAATTCTGCTCTGTTTTTCCGGTATATCATCGATCACAACTGTTCTCAACGTTGTGCTAGTTATTCACGGGAAAATGTCGTCCTATTTCTGGGGCATTCTCGGTGCGGTACTCTATGGAAGTTTTGCATTTGCATTTGGTTATGTCGGCGATGCACAATTGTTTGCGTTGATTTTTTTACCAACACAATTCGTCGGAATTTATATTTGGTCGAAACAATTGGATAATCAAGCGACAACACGTGTCCGTGCATTGAGTTGGAATGGTTGGTTGCTGACGATTTTCAGCAGCTGTTTCCTGGTCGTTTTTTTCTATTTCGAAATTCCATGTGTTTCGAAATCGCTGACGGGAGAATATCTATTCGAAACACGAGCTGTTCCGCATCTACTCGATGCTCTCACCAATGGCTGCAGTGTTGTCGGACAGATTCTTTTGATTGCATGTTATTTCGAACAATACATTATCTGGACATTTGTCAATTTAATATTAATTGTTATGTACAGTGGTAAGAAATGAATAAAGCGAGAGAAAAGAAAAAAAAAGTGAAATCTTGTTCGTTTGCAGGTCGTTTCGGGACAACATTAGATATCAATATGTTAGTTGTTTGGACGATGTTAACATGCAACTCATCGTGCGGTTTATATACGTGGCATCATCGTTGGAAAACGCGGAAGGAATCGAGCGAAAAAAAGAAAGATTTAGTTTGAATTACCTTGAGTTTTTTGTGATTTTTAATTTATCCATTAATGTACGCTTCAAACCCAAACGTTTAGTTAACGGACGTGGTTTTGTTTTTTCATTATTTGTTGTCTGTGGAGAATGTGTATTGTTGACTGGTTGTTGTTGTTGTTGACGAGAAGCTAATGGACTGTGAGGTAGTACAGGAGAAGTTGTTGGTGTTATCGATTGAGAACGTATTGGTGATGAGAGACCATTTAATTTATTTCGAACTTCTTGTTCATAAGAGGAAATATCATGACGTTTCTTTCTCGAAGGGGACTTATCGGGATGAACAATTTCATTCAAACCTTTCAAAGACATCGAATCATTGAAATCATTGCAGTCAAAATGTTCTATTTACCCATAAGATTATTTTTCACAGTCAAGGACAAATGAGTTGTACTACGAAGAATTTCTAAGGCACGAACATGAGTCAAATAATCGAAACATTGACCATTGACATGTAAAATCTGTCGAAGATAAAGAAGAAAAAAAAGATCCTTGAAGCAAAAAATTCAAAATCGAATATTTTACTTGATCACCACGACGTAAACCTGCTTCATAAGCTTTCGAATTTTTCTCGACTTTCGAAATGAATATTCCATTATTCGCTAAAGTGTCACTTCCGCCGAGAATATGAAAATTCAAAACATCATCTCGTGTCGAACGAGTGATGGTTACTATTCGAACACTTGCTTTTGTAAAACAAGCTAAATTCAACAGATGTTTCCAGGATTTCATATGCTAAAACCGAAATTATTCTGTAGAACAAAAAAAGAACATCCTTGAATTGTGAATTACTTCGAATTGTTGATGATGCTGAAGGTAATCATCGAATTTCTCGAGAAATTCATTCAATTGCGCATTACTTTCGAAATCATGATAATGATTATTAATCCACGATAGAATTACACGAGCTAGATGTTCGCATAGATCGTTATCTGATGTTTTTGTAAATGTTTCGAGGATTTTATTTGTTATTATCACTGGATCGGAGATATATGCTCGATAAGTTAGAAGAAAATCATCGACAAAATTTGGATCATCGATTAATTGATTTGCATCGAGAAGTTGATCGAGAAGTTTATTGATGGTTGCCTGAAAAATATGCATATCGAATTCGTGAAAAGAAATTAAATGTTTGCATACTTTTATGACTATTTCTCGAGGTATTTTATGTTCTTCATCATCGATACGAATTTCTTTTATCATAACAATTCGCCCGTCTTCTTCAACCTTTCGAATACTTTTTTCTCCCTTTTAATTAAAAAAAAAATTTTTTTTTTCATTCGTTTTTGTCTAAAATATTTAGTTTTTACTTGATTTAATATCGCATAATAATCATTTTGTGCAACAACAATAAATTGACAATCATCAACACGTGTTTTCATAATGCCTTGATGAATATATTGATCCAATGTTGGACCACAACCGAAACTTTCTCCGACAGTTAAACTTCGGATGATTTGTCCATCAATGGTTTCATCATCGATTGTACCATTGATAATAACTGACCAAGAATCATATCGTTCGCCGTCATTCATAACAATTGTTTGAGCTTTTTCGACATGAGCATAGACAAAAACTTTACATAATTCACGACGAACGTGTAAGGTCAAATCAGCAAATGCCTTTTGAATAGAGAAAAAAAACGCGAAAATCAAAATCAATCTTGACTGAATTCTTGTCTACGACGAAATCCTACAGGAAAATGTCGAAGAAATTCTAAAATAGCTTCAATATCTTCTTCCGTTCGTTCATTCGTTTCTTTCATTAATGCTTCTCGAATATGATCTCGCGTTGGAATTGTTTGCTACAAAACAAAATTGTTTTTCTTTCACTAATAAAAAAAAACTTCATTTTTACATCATCGGATTCATCGGATTCTTCGTCTGTATCATTGTTATTCATTAAAGCATCATCACCATTCGTTGATGACTGCATAATATCTGATCCTGAATAGGCACTTGATGTATCGCTTGCACGTGAGTGTGAACTAGCAATCATTGATGGCGAAAGTTCGCTGGAATCATTGATTGTTATCGAACGCTGAAAACGTAGTAGTAGTAGTAGTAGTAAAAATATTTCGAATGATGTCCGTCCTACTTGTCGTTGACATAAAGATGTTTTTTTACGATTGATTTCTTCGATTTGCATATGTATTTCGTGTTTTTCTATTGGATAATCAATCTAGACGAAAATTTTGACATATTTTTCTTCGAAAACAAGATTTTCGAAAGAGAGAAATAACAAAAAAAAAGCTCGATCTCGTTTTCTTACAACAAGTGCTTCCGATGGTTCTAAAATGACACATTCGTTTAAACGATATTGGTTCGTTGAAGTTCGTTTACCAAAACTTATTCAAAGAAAAAAAAAAAGAAAAAAAAACGTAAGTAAACGTTATGTCATATGAATACAAATGTCTATTCAAGGTTAACGGTAAATACGTAGTGATCAGTAAAAACGAAGAAAAAAAAACGAGAGAGAATATGTTGGTACTTGTGCTGTATGCAAAATGGTTAGAGAACGAGCAAGGTTAACAAATAAAACGGGAAAAAAAGGAAAGAAAATGGTCTCTCGTTTTTTTTTCTTCTTCGTCTTCTGTCTCAAGGGATCTACGTAAGACATGTTTAGAGATTATGAATAAAAATGAAATCAAATTAATTAGATATCGAGAGATGAAATGTTTTACCTTGCTCGTGGTAAATACATAGTCGACTCGATAAAAACAGAGCCAGATAAAAGTATAAACCAACAAGTATTTAATTCACCACGACTAAAACAAGAGAATGAAATTTGAAATACGCATTATCTCTGTATTTACATAGACTTTTGTCTTGTTTTTCTCCTTGTCTACTTCTCTCTCTCTCTCATATGCAACAAAAATAACATACTGTCAAAATGATGATCAAAAGATAGATCGAATTGTTAATTAATGGTGATCGTATATCAACAAATACTACTATTCGACTAATATTGATACAAACCTGAATAAAATATGATGTGGAGAATAACTTTCATAGCGTATTGTCTTGGACAAATATCGTATATGAGATTCACGAAGTGTTGATAAACTTTCTAGATGTTTTAAATATGAATTGATTATTGTTAAATCCTGAAAAGAAAAGACAAAACAAAACATACAAATTAGTTGATTGTTTGACACTTTTACTTTCGTTTTCAATATTCAACGAATAAAATGAAACAAGAAAGAGATTTTTCGTTTTCGAACTCTTTTTTTTTTCTTCGTCTTCTCTTTTCGTTGACCTCTTGGAAAGAAGAAATATGCACCTATTTGATACGTCACGATATGGACAACGGGATATGAAAGAATATATGAATGTGTACTCTCATACGGGCAACTCATTTCTTTTTTTTTACCCTCAACTTCTCTTTTCTTTTCTTTCCTTTTCTTCTTCTTCTTCCCTTTCTCTTTCGATATCCTAACTACTATGATTAACCGTATCCTTCTCTTCTTTCTTTCTTAACTCAATCAACCTTAGTAATCATCTCCGATAGTGGTAGTGTCAATCATGCAAAGCGATGGAAAATAAACAAGTAAACCTCGACAAGTACTCGATGAACAGTTGTTATTTTCAACTTTTGATTATTTGATTAACATCAATGACAATTAGATCAAAGTATTACGTCAGGTTAGATCTTATTTAATTCTAATAATTTCCAGCTGAGAATAACAAATCGATATGTTTTGATAAGAGAGAGAGAGGAAGAGGAAGTAAAGAATAAGTGACAACCTGAGCTGTGCGTTCTGATGGTTGTTTAACGACACTTTGACGGAATGATTTTTCGATGCCATTTGTACACAATGACATGTTGTTTGTCTTCGTCTTTTTATAGCATATTCATATTCAAATAAAAAATATCTGAAATGTAAAACCCAACCCATTGATTGCTCGAGAAAACTGTATGTTTTTTATTCGGATACATTACAAAAACGAACAAATATTTATATATGCGTGTTTTTTCTGTTTTTAATGAAACTCAAAATTACAAATCATGCTTTTCGTTTGTGAGTATCACATCGTTGCTATTTAATGTCGTTGTCATCGTTGAACTTGATGTATCTTCATCATCACCGTCTTTATTTAGACACGTTTGAACCAATGCTTTTCCTGTTTCACTAGTTATGATTGGTTTTAATTTCGGAGTTGCATAGGTATAAACATGACCTAAAGATTATTATATTCATGACTTTTTCGTATTTTGTTTTTCTTTCTTGTTCTTTACCGGTTTCGGATGCAACGAGTAGCATGACTTCAGTGCCTGTCAGTGTCGCTAATTCGTAAGCTTTCTTCATAATACCTGATTTTCGTTTTGAAAATGTTGTATATCGACGAGTTTTATTTTGAATAAACTTTGTTTGAATTTTCACACGACCACGAGTTTGTTTCTTTGTTATTTCACAACTGTCGACAGATGATATTGAATCATCTGCTATTGTTGAGACCGACATAATGTAGATTTGAACCGAAAGACAAAACACTTGACGAAAAACGATGATTTTTATACTCGATGAAAAACATTTTGGCACAATGAATCATAGATATACAAAGATATTAAATAGCCATTCAGAGAGAGAGATTTGCTGTTTTTTTTTATTGTTGTTTAAGAAGACAGACTACGAAAAAAGAGAACGAAATATTCTGTTTAGTAATGACATCTATTTAAATTCGTCGTTTGTTTGCATTTGAAAAATGTCATGAATGATTTGTCATGTTGTTGAAAAAATATTTCATGATTTTCAACGAATTTTTACATCGAAAGTAAAATAAATAAATATTACTGATTTTTACTATCGTTATTCAATGCTGACTAGGTTCTTTCTATTAGGAAAGACGAATAACAATATAAATTAAATACGAAAGAGAGTTATAGGAGGATTTTTTGAAATTAGATGATGAAGTTTGTTGATATTTATTCGGCAGATGTCGTATAAAAAAAAGAAAATTTGCCAGTTTACCTATGAATCATCTTGACTAGTAGCCATGTCATCAAGCAAAAAGAAAAATAAACCGAACGCAAAATGCTGAAATCTTTTCATATATTGTGAATAAAATAAAAATCATGGTGTTGAAATTACGTGAATTATTAATCAAACATGTCGCACAACATCTTCCTAATTTTCATAATGATCTATGTCAACGTCTTACTATTGAACAACGAGAACGTATTCTTCACTGGTTAGTTTCTCATGATTATTTATCGTCTAATATTCTTCCATCAATAACTCGAAATCTTCTTTCAATTCCATTACATTCACTTGAATTCTACAAATGTAAACAACTAACAAATGATATGTTAATAAGTTTTGCTAGTGCAAAGAATTTCACGCGATTAAAATCGTTGATTATTCATGATTGTAATCAAATTCAAGGTAATTAGAAAAGCACAAACAAATTTTGGCATTACCTTCATTGTTATAGATTCGGGCATTTGTGCGATAACAAAAGGACAACTTTCACTCGAATATGTTGCACTAAGAAAATTATCTAATCTAACAAATAAAGGTCTAGATGGTATTCATTCGGCATTTTTACGTGAAATTGATCTTCGTCGAAATGACAAAATACATGATCAAGGAATATTTACTATTGTTTCGAATAATTTAAATCTACGTTCGATTCATTTGATTAATTGTCATCTATTAACCAGTCAATCGATTGTTCACATCGCTCAAAATCTTGGAGAAAAACTTGTAGAAGTTTTCGAATGATTTGAAAATAATCTTGCTGTTGATTTTGTAGGAAATATTGGATATCGAAGGTTTAAGAAATTTAAATTCAGATGTATTTGTAAATCTTGTTGATTATTGTCCAAATATTCGAAAGTAGAAAATAAAGATATGTATATTTTTTGAAACTTTTTGAAATTTTTTGAAATTTTTTAGTTTGAATCTATTCGGCACAATTCATATCGACGCTGATGGATTATTCACTGTAAAGAAATTGTTTTTTTGCTCTGTTCGAAAATAATTATTCGATTTTTTTTCTCTCTAAAGTTATTCGTTCGATCCCATCGTATGTTAAAATTAAATCTTTCGTATACAACTTGTTTTCTATCGGAATCTGTTGCTGATTATCTATGTTGTATGCCAATATCATTAATCGATTTATGTTTATCCGGTACACAAATTTATAATTCAGAAGTTTTGATACGTTCATTAACAAGATTGACAAATATCGAACATTTAAGATTGAATGGTCTGTCGACAATTAATGATCGTTCTCTTGAATCAGTGAGTTTGATTTTTAAATGAAATGAAAAAACAACAACAACAAGACAAATATTTGTTTTCCAGATCTTGAAAATTGTTGGTCATCGATTGAAAACTTTAGAAATGAATGGATATATCACAGTTGGATCATTGACTGATGCTAGTATTGAACATATCGTTCGTTACTGTCATGTATTAGAACATTTATCATTAAATTTATTAAGTTTTACATGTACACTCGATGCTCTTGCTGAGTTATTCGATACTCCGGAACGTGCGTTGAAATTACATACGATTTCACTGAGCTCATTTCGAAATGTAATATATATGCATAAAAGAAATTTGATTTCTTGTGTTTTTTTTTTCATTTAAAAATAGATCAATGAACGAGTTCTTTGGTCGTTAGTTGATCATTGTTTGAATCTCAAACAATTAGATCTATCTGGAATTCTTGCTGTTAATGATACGATGATATCATCATTGAAATCGTGTCAAAAACTATCACATTTAAATATTAAAGGATGTAAACATGTAAGAATTTGAAATAAGTCGAATTATTTCTTTGAAGCAAAATTTCTTCTCTTAGATTGATGATGCGTCTATCTGTGATCTTCTTGGCGTATGTAAATTTATTTCACTTGTTCTTTCGGGTTGTTGCAATCTAACGGATAGGATTATTTTTGCTATGGCACATACACAACCGTTTCTCGAAGAACTTTACATATCCGGTTGTGCGAAAATATCGCCTGTAGCTGTTCGATTTCTTCAGGATAGTACAGTACGACGTTTATACATTGATCATAAGATTCCCAATGCGACACCTGATTCACTTATGGCGAGAAATTTAGACACTGGTTTATTTGAACAAGTCAGATAAAAATAACAATTTTTTCGAACCGAGTGAACTTGTTTTATTTTTCAAATGAACATGTGATCGATTTCAATAAAATCTGTTTTGATGAATTGATATGTCTGATTGCCTTCTAACCTGAAGGTTGTCGTTTGTCTCATAAGATAAAAGAAACAAAATCATCTCAGCCTTGCTAAATGTGTGTGTGTGTGTATACGCATGTGAAATGACGCGTATCGTCAATGAATAAAGATAAGAAAATAGATTCAATCATTAGAGTAATATTGCATTTTAAATCGAGAGCCAATTAGACGATAAGATTCAGCAAGATGATGTCAGCAGGGATAAATGCAACGAATGGAGATAATTCGGAAATGCCAGGAGGTTATGAATCATGGCCAGCACCTGCTGCTCGTAAAGCACCTTTTCCAGCAACAGGCAGAACGCCTTTTCCTGATATTCCATCAACAAGTCGAATACCACCGAGTAGAGGACCAATGGTACCGAAAAAACGTCCAGTAAGAGTTCGTTCGCATCGAAGAAGATCGCCTATACCAAAAATTGTCATAGAACAAGGTCATCGATGTCATTCATCGTGGGGACGCGATCGAATAATCACTATTCCACTTGATCGTCGTCCAACACTCGGTTTACGTGGACCACCAAGACGTTATATCGAAATTGAACGAATACCGTGTCGTCGACGTCGAAAACATCGATACGAGTGCTGTGAATACGAACATGATCATCCACCACCGCCACAACAACAACAACCAGTAATGATTGCGAATTCGAATTTGCCACAAGGTCAACCAATAGTTAATATGAATACTGTTGCTCCTAAAGCAAATCCTATTGCAAATTTAACAGTAGAAACGATCAATAATTTGCCGAGACAAACTATACATTTACCGGCAATTCATTTGCCAGGAAGTCAAGCTGATGAAAGTACAGAACTTGAAACGATCGCATTTCCTGCTGAGATTATCAATCCAGTTGATGGAACTCTATCAATCATTCAAAATAATCAAAGCTTTTTGCCTAGTATTCAACCTCAATTAATCAATATACCTGCTGCTGCTGTTCCAAGTAGAGGAGTTCCTCTCTCTCCAGCAATGACTGCGGATCCATTTGCACAACGATTTCGCGATCTTTTTCAACGTTTGACTCTCGCACAGTCACAACCTACTAATCCACCAGTTATTCAATCAACAATGCCAAATACAACAACACAAAACAATTCACAGATTATTCGACCGACATTACCAACAATGACAGAATTTAATCCAGCAGCTATTCGACCAAATATCAATACACCTAGCACAGGAACTTATCCATCTGCTAATATACGACCAATAAATCCTGGATCCTATCCTCGAGCCAATATCACACCAGCAGCTCCTTCGAACACTTCTACTTATCGTCCATCAAATTTTACTCCTTCGACTCCAACAAACAATCCTATCTATCGCCCGAGTAATAGTTCAGACATTGGTCCATATCAACGAGCAAATATTACACCATATGCAAGCAATGTCACTCGACCTGCATATAGTCCTCCATCGACTTCAACAACACGTTCAGGTCCTTTCACACCATTTCCTAGTTTAGCTGCTTCGTCTGCTGGTGCTTATGGACATGCTCCATCTCCGCCACCATCATCATCAAATCCTATCCAATCGATTAGTTCAACTCCGAAATCAATTCTTCGCAATCCATTATCTACTAATCCTTCAGATACTGTCTATACAAACTTGACTTCGAACGATACCATTCGCAAAACAGCGAGATTTGATTAAAGATTTGTTTCTTCTATCAAAAACCACATATTTTTTTAACGCCAACATGAAATATTTTTCTATTTGAATAAATGTAAAAAGGCAAAGCCATCTCAATAACACATATATCTAAGACAAATAATAAGACGGCACTTTTTGTTTTCGAAATATGTGCAATACATATGTCAATTGAAAACTAATCGATCAGACATCGATATCGCACTCTTCAATGGATGTTAAACGATCGCTGTCGCCTCACTCAAAAAATTCTCGTTGGTTCCCTGAAAATAGACTTGCAAGTTCCATAGACTATAATTTTCGTATTCAAACAGCTCCACCACTTTCCCTACAGCAATACGCTCGTTCAATAGCTACTATTCCTGGTATTCCGCCATGGCAACACCCAGGTCTCTATCAACCACCCGCGCTGCATTCTTATTTATCACCTGAAATTCGAAAATCACGGCCAATGCCTGCCGTACAACCTTGGATTTATTCGTATCGACGAAAATATTCGATTCCTACTTATTCGTTGAAAAACTACAAAGATAAACTACCGACTGCGCCTGAACCGATCTGGCGTCCAATAAGTCCCTATGTATCCAAACGACCAACATCACTTAGTCCGGAGAAAAAACCGGAACGAATTGTTCATGAACCCGTTTGGCATTCGCCGGGTAGACCGAAGTATAAACCTGTACGATTCTTTGATCCACCGGCTTTACGATGGTCACTTCAGGACCTACGAAAAACAATGCCTGATTTACAAACAAAAACATTTCGTGTACCGAAAAAAATTGATAAAAAATAAAATCTTGAATTTTTCTCCTATCCGAATCCGATTATTGTTTAATGTTGTACGATCTAATCGAATTCAATGATAATTCAATTTCAATCGATTCTCTCAGCATCAGCTGTGGGAATAAAAATCAATCAAAGTACTTTGACAATCATCATTCATCTGAAATACATCGATGTCTGTCTATCGACCTCGCAAAGAAAAACAACATTGACCGTTTTGAAACAATAGACTAGAAAAAAAAGCAATTGAATATGTTATTGTTATCTTTTCATCTATGTTGTCATTGTCAATCGTTGAAGAGTCTCACATCGAATTAGACTTTTCATATCGATCTTCTTTTTTTCTTCTTCTTGTTTTTATTCGATTAATACGAGATACCATAGACATGCATCTGTAAACGGGCTTCAACGCAAGAGAGCGAGAAAGAATAGGAACAAAAATAGCACATTCGATTTTCATTCTGTTAATTAATATTTTTCGAACATTATTCTATTCACGTGTGAATTTTAATCTGCTTGAGAGAGAGAGAGAGAGACGAAGAAAAAATGACTCGTGGCTATTCTCATTTCATTACACCTGTTTCTCTTCGAATCGATTAATTATTCATTATCGAGATAAATCAAGACGAATATTTGATTGACACAAAATACTGCCAATCATTGAAGCAGATTGCATGTAAAAATCTTCAAGGTTTACTCGTCATTAATAATTCAAAAAAAATGAAATAATAGAAAAAGAAGAAAAAAAAACGAACACGAGACATACTTATATTCAAATGTAATATATTAAAAACATCTGATATATTTCTATTCTTACGATAGTTGTCATAT
>ERZ778020.1101-NODE-1101-length-26950-cov-5.593456_pt1 | contig 26950 bp, 29 predicted proteins | sample MGYA00375750_ERZ778020 | MGnify/ENA primary metagenome ERZ778020 (study PRJEB29350, sample SAMN05389818) | bioreactor metagenome | isolation source: Ammonium sulfate bioreactor | place: South Africa: University of Cape Town | collected 2014-03-17 ...
CGCCCGCACGTTGTCGGTGCCGTTGTGATGCTCGGTGATGCCGAGCGTCCAGCATAGCTGCGCGCGCTCCGCTTTGGCATAGTCGTGGGCGAGTTCACGTATCAGTTCCGCCGGCACCCCCGTCTCGCGGGAAGCGACTTCCAGCGTCCACGGCTCGCATGCCGCGACGAACTCTTCGAAGCCGATGGTGGCATTCGCGATGAATTTCTCGTTGACCAGCCCGGCATGAATGATCTCGCGGCCTATGCCGTAGGCCAACGCGATGTCGGTGCCAACGTCGAGGCCGAGCCAGGTATCGGCCCACTCCGCCGTGTTGCTGCGGCGCGGGTCGACCACATAGACCTTGGCGCCCTTGTGGATTCCCTTCAGGGCGTGATGGAAAAAAATCGGGTGCGCTTCTCGGGCATTGGAGCCCCAGAAGACAATAAGATCCGCATCCTCGATCTCTCTGTAAGACGAGGTGCCGCCGCCCGCTCCAAATACTGTCACCAGACCGGCGACGCTAGGAGCGTGTCAAGTTCGGTTACAGGAGTCGATGTTGTTGGTGCCGATCACCGCCCGGGCGAACTTCTGAGCGATGAAGTTCAGCTCGTTGGTGGCGCGGGAGCACGAAAACATGCCGAACGCGTCAGGACCGTGAAGCTCGCGGTTGCGGAGAAAACCCTCGGCCGCGCGATCAAGAGCCTCATCCCAGGAAGCAGGCCGCAGCACACCATTGTCGCGGACAAGCGGCTCGGTCAGTCGCGTGTAGTTCTGCTTCCCTTGTCGGCCCATGCCTGCCTCCCAAGCTTATCGGTTCGTAGCAATTCTGTTGCTCGCAGATGGTACCACGGTCGGCGGGTATCTTGGTATATGAAGGTTTCTGCACATGCGGATGCCTGTCGATCGTGAGCCGCGCATGTCGTCAGGAACCGCGCTTCATGACGTGTCGGGAACTCGAGATCGTCACGTATAAAACTTCTGGTGGCGAATTGGACTGGCTTCTCCGTGGCACGACGGCGAAACAGCATTCTCTGTCTGGAGGAAACGCGGCAGCCGCCGGCAATCACCGCATCTGAAATTCGCGGGGCTGGGTGATGCCTCCGAAAGGTCTATCATTTCTCGGCAATTGCGCGCGGCGTTTTCGCTCCAGGCCATACACCTCGTTGCAACCTATCGCGTCTCGAGCAGGCGCTCGAAAACGCGCTCGACGTCGTCGAGAAAACTGCTCCATTCGCCGTCTTCGTCGATGCCGGCGATGCGCAGCAGGAACAGCCCCTCGACTGCCAGCAGCGCGACACGGGCCGCCTGTGCATCGTTCGTTGCGCCGCCCAGGCGCTCGAACATCGAACGATACCACTGGCGGGTTGCAATGACGTTTTGCGGGTTCTGGATGTAGGCGATCATCAGGGCGGCCATCTTGGCATTCATCGCCGCTTGCGAGCTGCGCATGACCTTGATGTACTTTCGGAGGAGATCGGCCGGCGAAAGACCGTCCATATCGCCCAGCAAGGCGTCGAATTGACGTGTCCATCGCTCGATCAGCGCGCGGACCAGATCGTCCTTCGATGAGAACGAGTACTGGACGCCACCCTTCGAGATGCCTGCTGCCCTGGCCAGCGCATCGATCGTCAGGCCAGCCGCACCTTCCGTGCGAACGATGCCTTCCGCGATCTCGAGCAGCCGCTCACGCGTGATCGTCGGTTTTCTGCCCACGTTTGTCCTCCGACTGGTCGGTTATTGAAATCCATACGTATGTATTTATATGGCGAACGCAATCCTCGTTCTGGTGAATGATGTCGTCCGCTTCTCTCCCGGCCAACCGCTGGCTTGTTCTCATCGCCGTCATGCTGGCCTTCCTCCCGGTCGTCCTCGACATGACGATCCTGCACGTCGCCGTGCCGACACTGACCCAGTCGCTGAGCGCTTCCGGAACTGAAGTGCTCTGGATCATCGATATCTACCCGCTTCTGATGGCCGGACTTCTGGTGCCGATTGGGACGCTCGCGGACAGGGTCGGCAACCGCAGGATCCTGCTCATCGGCCTCGTCATCTTCGGACTGGCCTCCGCATGGGCCGCCTTTGCGCAGAGCGCCGCCATGCTGATTGCGGCGCGCGTTCTTCTAGCGCTCGGCGGCTCGATGATCATGCCCTGCGTGCTGGGCCTGATCCGCAAGACCTTCGAGGATGAAGGCGAGCGCGCCATGGCTCTCGGCCTCTGGGGCATGGTCGGCGCCGCCGGCGCGGCCGTCGGACCGCTTGTCGGTGGCGCTCTTCTCCAACACTTCTGGTGGGGTTCGGTCTTCCTGATCAACGTGCCGGTCATGCTGGTGGTCGCACCAGCCTGCTATATCCTGCTGCCGCGCAGCGAGCCGACGACGCCCGGGAAGTGGGCGATCGGGCAGGCGTTGCTGTTGATCGCGGGCATGATATCGCTCGTCTACGGCGTCAAGGCCGGGTTCGGCGGCAAGCAGCCGCTGGCGATCGTCGCCCTCGTTGTTGCGTTTGGCATTGCCGCCCTGACGCTGTTCGTGCACAAGCAAATTCGTTCGCCCGAACCCATGCTCGACCTGTCGCTTCTATCGCACCCAGCGATCGTCGCTGGACTGCTCATGGCCATTGTCGCGTCGGGCGCGCTGGCCGGCGTCGAGCTGACGCTGGCGCAGGAACTGCAATATGTGCTGGGCAAGACGCCGCTTCAGGCCGGCATCTTCATGATCCCGATCATGGCAGCCGCAGCCGTGGGCGGCCCGGTCGCGGGCTATCTTTCCAACCGGTTCGGATTGCGGCTGGTCGCCACCCTTTCGCTTGCCGGCGCTGCGGCCATGCTGGCCTTTCTTGCACGAAGCGATTTCCGTGATCCGGGTGTCCTCGTTCCGCTGGCGCTTGCCGTTCTCGGGCTCACGCTCAGCATCGGGCTGACGGCATCTTCCATCGCGATCATGGGTTCGGTCGACGCGAGCAAGGGCGGTGCGGCCGGATCGCTGGAGGCGACGGGCTATGAACTGGGCACTGGACTCGGGATCACCCTGTTCGGTGTCTTCATGTCGAGCGTATTCGGCCGGGCCATTGCGCTGCCCACCGGTCTCACGCAGGCTTCGGCCGAACAGGCGTCCCGAACGATTGGCGATACCTACATCGTCGCGAGCGAGCTTCCGCTCGACCAGGGTGATGCGCTGATCGCGGCGGGCAAGGCCGCCTTCACCCAGACGCACTCCGTTCTCCTGACGACGGCAGCCGCGGTGATTGCGGGGCTGGCGGTCGTGGTCTTTCTCGCATTAGCCAAGTATCGCAGCCCGTCCCATCCGCATCATTGACCGCTTTTTGAAGAGTGCCGGACATGCAGACCATTGAAACCGAGCGCCTGATCCTCCGGCCCTTCCGGGAGGGCGATGCGGAGGACCTCTTCGCTTATCTGCGCGCGCCCACCGCCCACTGCTTCCTCTCCCTCAAGCTCGCAGACATGTCTGAGGCGGAGATCGAGGTCAGGAAACGCGCCCTCGATGGGGGCTGCATAGCGGTCTGCCTGAAGCAGACCGGCCGGGTCATCGGCGATCTGTTCGGCGGCACCGGAGAAGATGAGGAAGACGAGACAGCCTCGGTCGGCTGGAATCTCAATCCGCGATTCGGTGGCCAGGGATATGCGTTCGAAGCCGCAAAGGCCTTGTTCGACCATCTGTTCCGGGCAAAGGGTTTTCGTCGGCTCTACGCCTATGTCGAGGACCACAACACGCCTTCGCAGCGCCTTTGCGAAAAATTGGGCATGCGCCGGGAAGGCGTGTTCGTCGAGTTCGTGTCGTTCACCAGGGACGATGCAGGCAATCCGATCTACGAGAACACCATTCAATACGCCATCCTGCGCCGCGAGTGGATGTCTGGGGCTACAGCGATTTGTCAACCGCATGGCATGAGCGACGTTGCAGACCCCAAGACCGCGAACTAGGTGCCTGGGCGGCAGTCGGCGGGGTTTGGCGGCCTGAAGCCTCTGGAACAGAGAACGACACTTAACGCTAAACCCTCCAGCGCCCTCCCTGACGCTGTTGCCGCTCCTTACGCGGCCTCACTTAAGTGAGGCCGGCGAGAATTTCCGCTGGCGCTTGGCGCGGCTTTGGCGTATTTGTCATTTCAATGATTCTTGAATTATTGAGATTATGATGAACGAGAAGCAAGCCCTCAATGCTTTTGCCGCGCTGTCGCAGGAGACGAGACTGCGCATCGTCCGGTTGCTGGTAACCGCTGGCCCGAAAGGCATGTCGGCCGGAGCCATCGGTGGAGCGATGGATGGCGCATCATCATCGCGCATGTCGTTTCATTTGAGCCATCTCGAACAGGCCGGGCTTATCGAGTCCCGGCGCGAGGGGCGGTCGATCATCTACAGCGCTGCGCTGACCACGCTGTCCGGCCTTGTCGAATTCCTCATGCGCGATTGCTGTCAAGGTCACCCGGAGGTCTGCAATCCGGCAATGGCGGCGCTGTCTTCCTGCTGCGAACCGACGAAAGGAACCTCCCGTGTCTGACGGACAAGAGCATCGCGTCTTCAATGTCCTGTTCCTCTGCACTGGCAATTCGGCGCGCTCGATCCTCGCGGAGAGCATCCTGAACAAGGATGGCGAGGGTCGCTTTCGCGCCTTCTCCGCCGGGTCTCAGCCAAAGGCGACGGTCAATCCCTTCGCGTTGAAGGTGTTACGGAGCTTTGGCTACCCCTCTGAAGGTTTCCGATCGAAGGGTTGGGAGGAGTTTGCTGGCCCCGACGCGCCTGCAATGGATTTCGTTTTCACCGTCTGCGACAACGCCGCCGGCGAAACCTGCCCGGTCTGGCCCGGCCAGCCCATGAGCGCCCATTGGGGGATAGAAGACCCGGCAGCCGTCGAAGGGCCTGATATTCAGAAGGAAGCTGCTTTCGTTGCTGCCTTCCGCTACCTGAAGAATCGCATCTCGGCCTTCACGTCCTTGCTGGTCGCCAGTATCGACAGGGCGTCGCTGCGCACAAAGCTGGCCGAGATCGGCCAATCCGATGGCGCGTCGTCTCCACGCAACAGCGCAGCGTGAGACGGGCCATGGACGTCATCATCTATCACAATCCCGATTGCGGCACCTCGCGCAACACGCTGGCGATGATCCGTAATGCGGGCGTTGAGCCGCATGTCATCGAATATCTGAAGACACCGCCGTCTCGGGACATGCTGACCCGGCTCATCGCGCGCATGGGCATATCGATGCGCGGACTGCTGCGTGAAAAAGGCACGCCCTACGCCGAGCTGGGACTTGGCGACCCGGCGCTGAGCGACGAGCAATTGCTCGACGCCATGATGGCGCATCCCATTCTGATCAACCGGCCCATCGTCGTCAGCCCGAAGGGCGTCAAGCTCTGCCGACCGTCCGAGGACGTGCTCGACCTGTTGCCGCCGCAACGCGGCGAGTTCGTCAAGGAAGACGGCGAGCGCGTGATCGACGAACACGGCCGGCGCGTGGCAACGGCCTGAGGGATCGTATGTCCGCCTTTGAACGCTACCTCACCCTATGGGTCGCATTATGCATCGTCGTCGGCATCGCGCTCGGCCATTTTCTGCCGGGCGCATTTCATGCCATCGGCGCGATGGAAATTGCCAAGGTCAACCTGCCGGTGGCGGTACTGATCTGGCTGATGGTCATCCCTATGCTTCTCAAGATCGACTTCGCTGCGCTTGGTGAGGTCGGCCGCCACTGGCGCGGCATCGGCGTAACGCTGTTCATCAACTGGGCGGTAAAACCGTTCTCGATGGCGCTACTGGGCTGGTTGTTCATCGGCTGGCTGTTCCGGCCCTATCTACCTGCCGACCAGATCGACAGTTACATTGCCGGCCTCATCATCCTTGCAGCCGCGCCATGCACGGCCATGGTGTTTGTCTGGTCGAACCTGACCAAGGGTGAACCGCATTTCACATTGAGCCAGGTCGCCCTCAACGACGCGATCATGGTCGTCGCCTTTGCGCCGATTGTCGGCCTGCTGCTGGGCCTGTCAGCCATTACGGTGCCATGGGGCACGCTGGTTTTGTCGGTCGTGCTCTATATCGTCATTCCCGTCATCATCGCGCAGATCATTCGGCACCGACTTCTGGCGGGCGGTGGGCAGGCTGCTCTCGACAGGCTGCTCGCAAGACTCGGGCCGGCTTCCCTTGTGGCACTGCTGGCGACGCTCGTGCTGCTGTTCGGATTTCAGGGCGAACAGATCATCGCACAGCCGGCGATTATCGGCCTGTTGGCCGTGCCGATCCTGATTCAGGTCTATTTCAATTCGGGGCTTGCATACCTGCTCAACCGGCTGGCGGGCGAGCAGCATTGCGTGGCCGGCCCCTCGGCGTTGATCGGGGCTTCGAATTTCTTCGAGTTGGCGGTCGCCGCCGCCATCAGCCTGTTCGGCTTTCACTCCGGCGCGGCGCTCGCGACAGTTGTTGGCGTACTGATCGAGGTGCCCGTGATGCTCTCGGTGGTCTGGATCGTGAACCGCTCCAAAGTTTGGTATGAGCGCAACGGCAAGGTATCCAGACCGGTGGAAGCGCAACGCTGATGATGTCGGGCGGTGCTGGACACGCATTGCAGGAGCGAGCATTTCACGCGGCTGGTTCCCCTCATCAATGCTCATCAGCGACAGGACGCGACATTCATCCTCATGGATGTGTTTCCGGCTTGATCCAGGATTGTCGGTTGCCTTGCGAAGAGCGCATTTCCTGACTGTCGGCTTTGCGTGTCTCCGGGTTTACGAGTGATGGGGCGTAAGGGAAAGCCTTCCCCCTGACCGATATCGCCCCGATCTGCGGGTTCACCTCCAGCGTTTTTCGAGTGAACCATGTCACAATCCGGGGAGCGTCGTTGTCATGTTCTTCGCGACCACATCGCAAAGGAGACAACCATGACCAGCAAGAATATCGCAGCAATCGACCCGCGGGCCACATGCCTGACCCTGATTAACGTCTATGAAGTCGAGCCGGGGAAGCAGGCCGATTTGGCGAAAGCACTTTCGGAATCGACTGAAAGCACGATCAGGCATCAACCCGGCTTCATTTCGGTCTGCGTTCACAGCAGCCTCGACGGCAGCAAGGTGGTGAATTATGCCCAATGGGCATCGAAGGAGCACTTCGAGACCTTCATGAAGAAGCCGGAGACCCAAGCGCAGCTCAGGCAGTTCGCCAGGTTGGCAAAGTCCGTCGCGCCGAGCCTCTATAAAGTCAACGCGGTCCACACCGGATAGCGAACAGGGACGAGGCGGTAGCGATATGCACGACATCCATTCCGATCCGATATTCTCCGAATTGCGGCCTCGCCTCATGCGTCTGGCCTATCGGATGCTTGGCTCGGTGGCGGATGCCGAGGATATCGTTCAGGACGCCTATCTCCGCTGGCAGGCTGCCGACCGCGAGGTGGTTCGCCAGCCGGCGGCTCTCCTGCGCACCATCGTTACGCGCCTTTGCCTCAATGAGCTGAAAACCGCCCGGCGCAGGCGCGAGACCTATATCGGGCCATGGCTTCCAGAGCCGATATTCGAGGACGCGGAACCGGACGCTGGCGACGACATCACGCTTCCGCTGATGATCGCGCTGGAACGGCTGTCGCCTTTGGAGCGCGCCGCGTTCCTTCTCCATGATGTTTTCGGTATGGGCTTCGATGAGATTGCCGGCGCCATCGAGCGTGAACCGGCGGCGTGCCGCAAGCTCGCCAGCCGGGCACGTGAGCATGTCCGGGCTGCTCGACCGCGTTTCGCGGTGACAAAGGAGCATGGGCTGGAAATCGCCGCCGCGTTCTTCGCCGCATCCCGCAATGGCGACATGGGCGCGCTGCGGTCGCTTCTGGCCGAAGACGTGATCGCCTCCACGGATGGCGGCGGCAAGGTGCCGGCCTCGCTGCATCCGCTGATCGGCATTGAGAAGGTTATCGCACGGCACGCCCAGCTTGCGCAGGAGTTCCATCAGTCGCCGTCGCTTCTCATCCGCTACGCTCTGATTGATGGTCTTGCTGGATTCATCACGATCGAGGGCGGAGGGATCGTACAAACCACAGCGTTACAAATCGCGGAAGACAAGATCGTCGCCATCTACATCACCCGAAACCCGGATAAGCTTCAGCACTTGGACGGCGTTTCGATGCAATAGCGAACCGGTGCGGCGGGCGACGTGCGCGCCGTTTGCCTTTTCAACGCGGCCGCTAATGTCAGCAAGCCCTTGCTGGAAACCACAGGGAAGCTTTTTCGTGCCTGGCAGCTTGCCCGTAGCGATTCTTAGGGTGCGCTATTGCTCGTTTTCAAGACGATAGCCCAGCGACAAGCCAAACTCTCCGATAAAATTGAGGAGATGATTGATCGCCGGAGAGCGGTGCCGGTTGGCAGCTACGCAGATGTCCGTGGTCAGCGTTCGGACGAAGGTGATGGGCAACGGCAGCGCTTTTAGCGCCACAGCGCTGTTTCGATCTAAAGAAAGCCGGTTCAGAAAGGCTCCGCCATGTCCTGCTTCCACGAAGTGCCTCAGCATAGCGATCGAGTTTGTTTCCAGTGCGGGTTTCAAAGGCGAGCCCTTTTGATCCCAGGCAAGATCGACGAGCTGGCGTATGCGGAACCCCTTGGCCGGAACCGCCAGCGGGATACTCATCAGATCCTCCCACGAAGCTTCGGCATGGGCGGCGAGTTGTGAGTCTGCCGCGACAACCAAACAAAGCTCGTCGGAAAATCGAAAGAGACTTTCGACCACGTCCGACTGCTCTGGCATGAGCACGAGGCCGACATCCGCCTGGCTGGTCTTCAGAGCTTCCAGAACGTCAAACGTGCCGGCAATGGTGTGCTCAACCGATATCCCCGGGTACTTCACGTTGAAGTGGGACAGCGCCGGTCCGATCAACGTGGGAGTCGAGCCTTCCACCGAAAAAAGACGAACGTGTCCAGAGTCGCCTTGCTTCAGTTCGTACATCTCGCGCGCCAAACTGTCCTGGCGGGCGACGAGATCGTTGCAGTAGCTCAGATAGGCTCTGCCCGCCTCGGTCAGATTCACGCCGCGGGCGCTCCGCTCGATCAGCGGGCATCCGAAATCTTCTTCAAGCTCCTGGATATGGCGGCTGATGGCCGAGTTGGCCACATTGATGGCATCGGCGGCCTGGCGAATTGATCCGTGCTCCGCGACAGCCTGAAAGTACTTCAAAGGCGCAGGAATTCGCACGCTTTCTCCCCTCTAGCGACTGCTGCTCAATTGGCAGCAGCCCGCTCTTGAAACAATTCTTGTTCAAGGTGCCGAAAAATATAGCGTCTTGCGAATGTTTTATAAAGGCTGAGCATGGAAACCACAGCATCTTTGGACTTTGATGAGAGCCTGCGCGAGCGCAGTCGGGAGATTGCCTCCCTCTGCACTCAATGCGGTAAATGCTTTCAAGCATGCCCAATGACGAATGTGGTCGGCATCAGCAACGCCGATCCCGAATTCGTCCTCAGCGGCGTTGTCGATATTTTGCGCGGCGGAGAAGGCAACGATGTCGCGGAGAAGTGGGTCAACTCCTGCACGAGCAGCGGCTTCTGCATCTCAGCTTGCGTCTACGCGGTCAATCCGCGCGAAATGGTCAGTCTGGCCAATCTGGCTGTGCAACAGAAGCGGCATTCACCGCAAGAGCGGCGAAAGAATGCCTTTGACGCCTTTCGGGATATGGCCCAAGTGGCGCGCGTCGTTCCCCGCCTTCAATATCCGGCTGAGGAGATCGAGCGCATCAATCCCAGGGCGCGCGTCGAGGACGACGGACGGGTGCTGGATGTGCTGTTTTATACAGGCTGCAACCTCATCAAGACCCCGCATATCGCATTTCTCTGTCTATATGTGCTCGAGCGGCTCGGGGTGAGCTATCGTGTCGTAGGCGGCCCGTCGGTCTGTTGCGGTTCTTTTCAATGGATGCATGCGGACTCTACCACCACGGGTAAGGTCGGCTACAACACGATCGATCAACTATCGAAACCGCAAGCAGCCAATCTTCTGACCTGGTGCCCGTCGTGTCAGTTGCAACTGACCGAGTTGTTACTTCCAAGTTTCAAATTAACCCACGACACCAAGCCCATCGATCCGCAACCGCTTCTATCGTATCTTGAGGGCCGGCTCGAAGAACTCAAGCCTCATTTCATTCACGTGGTCAAAAAGCGAGTGGCGCTTCATGAGCGCCCCGCCATTCCGGAGATCAACCGCGCCATCAGGCGCGTTCTATCGGCCATTCCGGGCATCGAGCTTGTCGAGTTGGACGTGCCGCGCGCCGGGCTGATGAGCAATTCCCTGAATCATGTACCCGCTTTCAAGAACGAACTACGCGAACGTGAGTTCGCGGCTGCCAAAGCCGCCGGCGTGTCGACACTGGCGACGGTCTACCACATCGATCATCGCGAAATCTGTCATTTCGACACCGAGACGACGTTCGAGATCGTCAACTTCATGGAGCTCATTGGAGAAGCCATGGGCGTCTCGATACCGGACCTATACAAGCGGCTTAAACAAAAGGGCGACGTCGAGGAAATCCTGGAGTCAGTCAAGAGTCTCATTCAAGCCAACTCATTGAGCGAGACCGAAGCGAGTGCTGCAATTGCCGCAGATATGTTCGGCCATCGCAAACGTTGACTGTTATCAAGCGTCCGGTTGCCGCGGAAGAAGCTGCGTATTGCTTGTTTATCTACATCAAACTGGGGGTTATCGATGAAATTAAAACTTCTGCAAGCTCTCTCGATTGTCGCGTTCGCGACCATGTCGACGTCCGCATTCGCACAAGTCAGCGATGACGTCGTCAGGATTGGTGTGAGCGACGACATGTCCGGCGCGTTCGCCGACAGCGGCGGGCCGGGAAGCGTGACTGCCGCAAAGATGGCGATTGAAGATTTCGGCGGCAAGGTTTTGGGCAAGCCAATCGAAGTCTTGGTCGCCGATCACCAGAATAAAGCCGATGTTGGTACCGCGATTGCTCGCACCTGGCTGGACGTCAATAAGGTCGACATGATCACCGGCCTCGGAAACTCGGCCGTTGCAATCGCGACCCAGGGGCTTGCGCAGCAAAAGTCGGCCCTCACCATCGTTACCGGAGCCGGCTCGTCAGACCTGACCGGAAAATACTGCTCGCCAACCGGTTTCCACTGGGTCTATGACACCTATGCACTTGCAAACGTAATCGCGAAGTCGAGCGTGAAACGCGGCCACAAGGAATGGTTTTTCGTAACGGCCGACTACTCCTTTGGACAGACGCTCGAGCGCGACGCCACCAAGTTCCTCCAGGCAGAAGGCGGCCGTGTCGCCGGCTCAGTCAAGTTTCCGGTCGGTTCAACTGATTTTGCTTCCTTTCTTATGCAAGCCCAGTCGTCCAAGGCAAATTCTGTCGCCTTCGCTGCCGCTGGCTCCGATTTTGTCACTCTCGTCAAGCAAGCCGATGAATTTGGCCTGAGTGCAAGCGGCAAGGAGTCGGTCGGACTGCTCGTCTATCTTTCCGACATCAAGTCGATTGGACTCAAGACCGGACAGGGTCTGATTCTTTCCGAGGCGTTCTATTGGGATTTGAATGATCAGACGCGGGCATTCGCCAAACGCTTTTACGATCGTGAAAAGAGAATGCCGACCATGGTTCAGGCGGGTACTTATAGCGCCGTCGATCATTATCTGAAGGCAATCCGGGCAGCCGGGACCGACAATGCACAGGCAGTGGCGACGAAGATGCGCGAGCTTCCCATCAACGATTTCATGACGAAGAACGGCAAGGCGCGCATCGACGGTCGTGTGGTTCGCGACATGTATCTCTTTCAGGTCAAGACACCTGCAGAATCTCACGGCGAGTGGGATTTTTACAAGCAGCTTGCGGTGATCAGCGGTGATGCTGCGTTTCGCCCGCTTGCCGAGGGCGGCTGCCCGCTTGTCAAGTGACTGTCTGCCCCTCATCGACATCTATCGAGACGTAGACGAAGTGCGATGCCTATGACAACTCAGCACGTAGTAATCATCGGTGGGGGGCACGGAGGCGCGCAGGCAGCGGCATCAGTTCGCGCTGCTGATCCGAACGTTCGTATCAGTCTTGTGTGCGGAGAAGGGCGACTGCCGTATCACCGGCCGCCGCTCTCGAAAAGCTATATCAAGACGTTGGACGCGCAAGCACAGGTCATCCGCGCGGCAATGTTTTACGAAACAAACCGGATCGATATTTGGCACGAGAACGCGGCGTCGGTTGACCGCGTCACCCGCGTCGTGACTCTCCAGAACAGTCGGGACCTGCCGTTCGATTGGCTAGTTCTGGCAACAGGAAGCAGGTCGCGGTTCCCTCCGGGGATTCCGGATGCGGGCTTTCATCAGCTTCGTGACCTGACGGACGCTGAAAGGTTCAGGGATGCGTTGGCGGGTGCAGAATCGATTTCAATACTGGGTGGCGGGCTGATCGGATTGGAAGTCGCTGCGACCGCTGCGACACTGGGGGTGCGGGTGGATTTGTTCGAGCCGCAGGAACGGCTGTTGAGCCGGGTGGCTTCGCCGACCATTTCCGAATTTATGGCCGATGCCCATCTGAGCCGGGGCGTCCGGCTTAACTTGGGAAAGATTCCGTCAGTCTCTCGGGTGTCAGGCAAATGGATGGTTCGATCCGGGGATGACGTTATCTGCAGTGATTTGCTTCTGGTCGCAACGGGGGGCATCGCCAATACGGATATCGCAAGGTCTGCGGGACTGACGGCGCGGTCGGGAATCGTCGTCGACGAGTTTTTGAGAACGGACGATGACCACATTTTTGCGATCGGAGACTGCGCGGAATTCTTCGATGTTCAGCATGGTAACTACAGCCGCGTTGAAACCGTCCAGAATGCGAACGATCAGGGGAGACACGTTGCGAAAATGATCAAGGGTCTAACGGAACCCTATCGAGCAGCGGCGAGCTTCTGGTCTGACCAGTATGGCTTCAAGTTGCAGACAGTAGGCCTGGTTGGACAGTCCGACAGCATCGTCAGGGTGACCGGAGAAAATGGCCTGAGCGCATCGGCGACACATTACCGGGACGGCGAACTCATAGGTTTCGAGGCCATCAACATGCCCAGGGATTTTGCTCACGCGTGCAAGAAAATTGGTGCGGCCAGACAGGCTGAACTTGGAGAATCAAACCTGTGAAAAAAATTTCAACGGGAAAAGCATACGAAAAGACGATGTCGCATTCGCCGGGGATTGTCGTCGATGGCTTCTTGTTCACCGCCGGCATTACCGGGCGGTTGCCCAGCGGCGAACTACCGTCGGAGCGCATGAAGGAACAGGCAGCTCAAGTCGTCAGGAATATCAAGGACATCATTCGGGAAGCAGGCGGGACAGTCGAAGGTATCGTCAAGATATCGATTTTCGTGACCGACATCGAGGAATACGCCACTATCTCGGATGAATGTGCGGAGTTGCTGGTCAATAATCCGGCGAGCACGTTGCTCGAAATAGCTCGTCTGGCGCTTCCAGAGATGAAGATCGAAATCGAAGTGATCGTGAGGCTGTGAACCGGGCGCGGCAGCGCAGCCCACTCCGCTTGCCGCCGACGCAAGTAGAAGACCGGCCGCACGCGACGATCTCAGGGCGGTCGACAAATATTTGGGGGCTAAGGCGATCCGCGAGAACGAGCCGCGCCACATCTCGCTGGGCTACAAGACCCACCACCATAGACTGCTGGCCTCGGCGCGTTCGTGATTACTGCCAAACAGCAATATCTGGCCGGCTTCGGCCAGTGGGTGAAGGTGATCCATGGCGGCACCTTCGTGGTCTGCGTGCTGATCTTCCGTCACGGCATCGCAGGCGAGATCATGGCGATAGGTATCCGTCACTAACATTATCATTTATGAGATCGGACCAAGATGGCGATTCAGTTGCATTTCCATTCTCACTCTGGAGAGAAGCATTCGGTAAGCACAACAGTGGGGTCGACGCTCATGGAGGCTGCGGTGAGCAACGGAATCGCAGGCATCGACGCGGAATGCGGCGGCGCATGCGCCTGTGCGACCTGTCATGTCTACATCCCGGCCGGGTGGTCGGAAAGACTTCCGCCGCCCTCGTCGTCAGAAGCAGACATGCTGGAATTCGCGCATCAAGCTGAACCGAATTCGCGACTTTCGTGCCAGATCACGATCACCGAGCAACTCGACGGGCTAACCGTGATCCTGCCCGAATCGCAGAAGTAGCGCTTCATTCAGGCCGTCGATGCAGACGACGAAATGTTAGGAATCCGACATGACGACTGATTTGAATATCCCGAGTGTGGTCGAGGAAGTTCGCATGCAGTTCGATAAGTACGAACGCGCGATCGTCTCAAACGACGTTGATGCACTAATCGAGTTCTTCTGGCATAGCGATATCGTTATTCGTTTCGGCGACAAGGAGAATCTGTACGGAATAGATCAGATCGCCGCATTCAGAAAAAACCGTTCCCCGGTCGGTCTGGCGAGAGAACTGCTGAATACGGTTATAACGACATTCGGATACGACTTCGCGACGGCGAATACCGAATTCACGCGCCCATCCGTCCGGGGTAGGCAGAGCCAAACATGGGTGAAACTACAGGGTAAATGGAAGATCGTATCCGCCCACGTCAGCACGATCGGAAACTAGTATGACCGACAGACTGGACAGCTACATCGACGCCGTATCCGCGACGCTAGATCTGCCAATCGACGACGCATGTCGGCCCGCGGTGCGCGCCAATCTCGACGTCACCTTGAAGATGGCGCGCATGGTCGACGAATTCCCGCTTCCCGATGCAACCGAACCGGCCACCATCTATGCAGCTTGATCCCGTATTGAATACCGATGGTTCTTGGCGTCCGGCGTCCGACATCGCGAAGGCCGTCGTCGCGAAGCAGGTGACGGCGCTCGCTGTCACCGAAGCGGCGCTGGCGAAGATCGCCCGGCACAATCCGGTGCTCAACGCCTTCACCGACGTCACCGTCGGTCGCGCCCGAAGCACGGCGAAGGTGATCGACGCTGCCATCGCCGCCGGCAAGCCGGTCGGGCCGCTGGCCGGCGTGCCGTTCGCGGTGAAGAACCTGTTCGACGTCGCGGGCCTGCCGACCCGCGCGGGCTCCAAGATCAACCTCGATCGTCCGGCTGCAGTGCGCGACGCAACGCTGGTCGAGCGCCTGGAGGCCGCCGGCGCCGTGCTGGTCGGCGCGCTCAACATGGGCGAATACGCCTACGACTTCACCGGCGAGAACGTGCATTACGGTCCATCGCGCAATCCGCACGACACCACGCGCATGACCGGCGGTTCGTCCGGCGGCTCGGGCGGCGCCGTCGGCGGCAATCTCGTACCGTTCGCGCTCGGCTCCGACACGAATGGCTCAATCCGCGTGCCGTCGTCGTTCTGCGGCATCTTCGGCCTCAAGCCGACCTATGGCCGGCTGTCGCGTGCGCGCTCGTTCCCCTTCGTCGCGAGCTTCGATCATCTCGGGCCGTTCGCGCGATCGGTCGAGGATCTCGCGATCATCTACGACGCCATGCAGGGCGCTGATGCCGAAGACGCCGCCTGCACCGCGCGCGCGATCGAGCCGGTGACAGGCCTGCTGGGACAGGATATCGGCGGCCTCAGGATCGCCGCGGCCGGCGGATACTTCCGCCAGAACCTGTTCCCCGAAGCGAAGGAAGCTGTCGCCCGCGTCACCAAGGCCCTCGGCGTCACCAAAGACGTCGAACTGCCCGAGGCCGCGCGAGCGCGCGCGGCGGCCTATGTCATCTCCACGGTCGAGGGCGCATCGCTGCATCTCGACCGGCTGCGCACCCGGCCGGACGATTTCGATCCGGCGGTGCGCGACCGCCTGCTGGCCGGCGCCATGGTGCCGGCGCCGCTGGTCGACCGCGCGCAGAAATTCCGCCGCTGGTACCGGTCGCAGGTGCTCGAATTGTTCAAATCTGTCGACATCATTATTGCGCCGGCAACGCCGTGCATCGCGCCGAAACTCGGCCAGCGGACTTTCACGCTCGACGGCGTCGAACAGCCGGTGCGCGCCCATATCGGGATCTACACTCAGCCGATCTCGTTCATCGGCTTGCCGGTGGTCACCGTGCCGGTTCCACTTGATCCGATGCCGATCGGCGTACAGATCATCACCGCGCCATGGCGTGAAGATATTGCGCTGCGCGTTGCTTGGGCGTTGGAGCACGCCGCTATCGCTAATGCTCCATCAGCAAAGTATCTCTAGGCTGATGGAAGCCGGCCACCGGCGATGGATGCGGGTCGGTCGGAGCTGAACTGCCGAGCCGCCACTTTCTCACATTCCACTTTATTGACGCGCCACCTGACGATAACTCCAGGCGGCTCGCCATTCTTGCCCATCAGGCAACGCTCCACCGAACCGGCGGATCAGGTCGACCGCCGGGAGATCGCTCGTTTAAGGATGACAGGGTACCCCCTAATCGCGATATCGCGCGGATCATCCGAGCTCTTCAGTATTCGATTTAAACATATATTTCAAACAAGAAAATCCTTAACCTGCCATTCGGGCCATTCACGCGGATAATGCCGGTGCATATCGTGCTAATTCTGCGGAAACCCGACGACCCCATTTTCCGGATCGGATTGCCAGAGAGCTCAGGAGGCCCCTCATAAGCCCGACCCTCGCCCATACGGCGCTCCAGCGCACGGTTAGTATCTGGCAAGTCCGACGCATGTTGCAGGGCGCTATCCGACGCCAGGCCGACATTGATGCGCTTTTACGTCGCGCCGGTATTCCCAAGGAGCTGGTTGGAGCCCCGATGTCGCGTGTGTCGCAAGCGCAATTTGCTGCGCTCATTCGTATTGTTACGTGGAGGTTGCGCGACGAGTTCTGGGGACTGTGCAGCCATCCCGTTCGTATTGGTTCCTTCGCCTGCGCCTGCCGTCTGATGGTCGAGCAGCCGACTTTGGGCGAGGCATTGAACGCTGCGCTGCGCTTCTACCGTCAGATGATCGACGATTTCGCGCCGCGGCTACAGATCCGCGATGGCATGGCGAAAGTGGATTTGGTAGAGCGCGTGGCGTGGAACGAGCCGTTAGGATTTGCCGAAAGCAGCTTCCTGTATTGTGGCTCGGGCGTATTGTCCTGGCTGGTGGCGCGTAACCTGCCGCTGGCGCAGGTCCGGCTGCGAAATGCTCACTCGGCCTACAACGCCGAAACGGACTGGCTTTTCGGCGCGGAAGTTCGCTTTAGCCAGCCTCGCGCGGGACTGTGTTTCGATGCCAAGTGGCTAAATCTGCCAGTGATGCAAACCAGCGAGACGTTATCGACCTTTCTTGCCAAGGCGCCCGCGAACGTCGCGGTAAAATATCGCGATCAGACAAATCCGGTCGAACGTACACGCCGCCTCTTGCGTCGGCATATGGGAAAGCGTCCGCTTACGCTTGAGGAGGTGTCCCGAATGTTGGCCATGACGCCGCAGACGCTTCGACGACGGCTCCAGGAGGAGGGGCAGGGCTTTCAGCAAATCAAGGACGATCTTCGCCGCGATTTGTCTATTGCATACCTTGAGCGTCCCGAGCTGACATTACAGGAGATCGCGCGATTGGTCGGCTTCTCCGAAACCAGCACGTTCCACCGCGCATTCAAGTGTTGGACCGGCTTGGCGCCCGGCGTGTATCGGCTGCGTAGCCTCGACGAGCCGGATACGTCGACGGCGCAATCAGAAGACGTCTAGCCAGCGCTGCCCGGCGCCACCGTTCTCTTGAAGCCTTTCGCTTCAGAATTTCTTCCCGGTCGTGCGGATCGGTCGCTGGTGGTTTCTGCCAACCCATTTGTAAGACTCGGCAATTGCTCATTTTTTTGGAGGCTTCTAGCGTTTGATAAAGAAGCGGGATCGAATTCCGCGGGATTTTCAACGTAAATTTGAGGCCATGGGAGGAGCGGTGTCGTGTTGATCAAGGCAGCGTCGGAACCGTTCTGCCTTCATGCGCCGCGGACTGGCATCCGCATGTTGTCTGCTTATGCAGAAGATTTTTTGCGTCCGATATTCTGATGAATTTGTCTTCGGCCAAAGGCGAGCCTTCCTCCTTTCAGCGCTCCGATAAAGATTTGGCAGTGCTGGAGACGCAGCGTCTCACCGTACGGTTTGGAGGTCATGTCGCGGTCAACAATGTGTCCTGCCGATTTGAGCCCGGCACGCTGACTGCCATTGTCGGTCCCAACGGTGCCGGTAAGACGACTTACTTCAACCTCATATCGGGACAGATTTCGGCTTCCGAAGGAAAGGTGTTGCTCGGGGGGGTGGACCTCTCGCGCAAGCCTCCGCCGTCGCGCGCGCGTGCCGGTCTTGGGCGCGCTTTCCAGCTCACCAACCTTTTTCCCAAACTGACGGTGTTGGAAAATGTGCGCCTCGCCGTCCAGGCGACGTGCGCCGGCCCGCATCGTCACGGTCTCAACTTGTGGAGCATCTGGAGCGATCACCGGGCGCTGATCGCGCGGGCCGATGCTTTGTTGTCCGAGACGAATCTCAAGGCACGTGAGAACGACATCGTTGCGAATTTGCCTCACGGCGATCAACGCAAGCTGGAGGTGGCGCTACTGATGGCGCTCGAACCGCGGGTATTCATGTTCGATGAGCCTACGGCGGGCATGAGCACGGCCGAGGCGCCAATTGTTCTCGATCTCATCCGCAGGCTTAAGCGGGATCCCACCAAGACCATCTTGCTGGTTGAGCACAAGATGGATGTCGTGCGTGAACTCGCCGATCGCATCATTGTGCTGCAGAACGGCACCCTGGTGGCCGACGGCGATCCGGCGAAGGTGATTGCCTCGCCAGTCGTGCAGGAGGCCTATTTGGGCGTGACGGCGGCGGCGGGGGCGACCGGGGCATGAGCTTGTTGGAGCTGCGCGGTGTACACACCCACATCGGTATCTACCACGTTCTCCATGGTGTGGATCTGGTGGCGCCGAAAGGACAGCTCACCATGTTGGTGGGTCGCAACGGTGCGGGCAAGACAACCACGTTGCGGACCATCATGGGCCTCTGGAAGGTGAAGCAGGGACGCATCAGCTTTGGTGGTGAGGATGTAAGCAAATTATCAACGCCGCAGATTGCCGGTCTCGGCATCGCTTATGTGCCGGAGACGATGGGCATCTTTGCGGACCTGACAGTCGGGGAGAATATTTCGGCTTTTCCCAGCGGTGGAAAAATTCTGGGATTATCCGGCCGGCAAGCTCTCCGGCGGGCAGAAGCAGATGCTTGCGGTTGCACGCGCGATCGTCGAGCCGCGGGACCTGCTGATCGTTGACGAGCCGAGCAAGGGGCTGGCGCCTGCCATCATTGACAACATGATCGATGCGTTCGCCGAGCTGAAAGCCAGCGGCGTCACAATCCTGTTGGTGGAGCAGAACATCCACTTCGCGCAACGCCTCGGCGATAGTGTCGTTGTGATGGATGATGGTCGGGTCGTGCATTCCGGCTCCATGGCTGCATTCTCCGCCGACACGCAACTTCAGCAACGGTTACTGGGGCTGGAGTTATGAGGGGAATGGATCGGAACGCCTACAGCGTCGCCGCCTTCGCACGGATGGCTGGAATATAATGCGCCGCGACTTCGATTGGAAACCGCTGCTCCTGGTGCCTGCGCTGGCGCTGCTCGCGTTGCCAGCGGTGGGCTCGCTCCCCACCTGGTTCACCCTGACCATCGCAGGTCTGGCGATGGGCATGATCGTGTTCATTATCGCGTCTGGCCTCACGCTGGTTTTCGGTCTGATGGATGTGCTGAATTTCGGCCATGGCGTGTTCATCGCGCTGGGCGCCTACGTCGCCACCCTTGTTCTTGGGTGCATGGGCGATTGGACGCAGTCGCAATCCATCATTGCCAATCTTGTCGCCGTGTTGCCGGCGACGGTGGCGGCGATGCTTGTAGCCGGTGCTGTGGGCCTCGCCTTCGAACGTCTAATCGTGCGACCGGTTTATGGTCAGCATCTCAAGCAGATCCTGATCACCATGGGCGGCATGATCATCGGCGAGGAACTAATCAAGGTGATGTGGGGGCCCGACCAGATTGGATTGCCGTTGCCTGCGGGTCTGCGTGGTTCATGGCAATGGGGTGATGCCGCGATTGAGAAGTATCGCATCATGGCTCTCGCGGCGGGAGTCCTTGTCTTCGGTGTTCTGGCGTGGACGCTGGCCCGCACCAAGATCGGCCTTCTGATCCGCGCCGGCGTGCAGGACCGCGAGATGGTCGAGTCTCTCGGCTACCGCATCCGGATCCTGTTTATCGGTGTCTTCGTGGCTGGGAGCGCGCTGGCGGGCCTCGGTGGCGTGATGTGGGGTTTGTACCAGGAAAACGTGATCCCGCAGATGGGTAATCAGGTCAATGTGCTCATCTTTATTGTGATCATTATCGGCGGTCTGGGGTCGACCACCGGGGCGCTCATCGGCGCGCTGTTAGTAGGATTGACGGCCAACTACACCGGCTTTCTCGTGCCCAAGGTGGCGTTGGTTTCCAATATTGCGCTTATGGTCGCGGTCCTGCTGTGGCGACCGGAGGGCATCTCTCCTGTCGCGAGGAGCCGTTGATGCTGCGCCGGATCCTCTCGAACGACCTTCCGCGAAGCGGCATGTTGACCATGCTGCTACTTGCGATTTTCCTGGGCTTGGCTTTTGCGCCTTTCGTGTTCCCGGGTATCAAGGCCCTTAACGTCGCGGCGAAGATCCTGGTCTTCATCGTGCTGGTGGCAAGCTTTGATTTGCTGTTGGGTTATACCGGCATCATCAGTTTCGCTCATACGATGTTTTTCGGCATCGGTGCATACGGTATAGCGATTGCGGTAACACGCTTGAGTCCAAGCTGGAGCGCGATCGCCGTCGGTCTGGCCTGCGCGCTGGCGTTGTCGCTCGTGCTTGCACTAGCCATCAGTCTGTTCTCATTGCGGGTACGGGCTCTCTTTTTCGCCATGATTACGTTGGCGGTAGCCTCGGCCTTCCAGACGCTGGCCTCACAACTATCCGAGATCACGGGCGGCGACGATGGCCTGACCTTCAGGTTGCCGGAAGTGCTCTCTCCCGCCTTCAGGCTCAGTCGAGAACCATTTCTTGGCGTTTCGTTGAACGGACGGCTGGTGTGCTACTATTTGTTGTTCATCCTTGCCGTTGTGCTGGTCTTGACGCTACTGCGCATCGTTAACTCGCCCTTCGGGCGCGTCCTCCAGGCGATCCGCGAGAACGAGTTCCGAGCCGAAGCTATTGGCTATCGCGTCGTTTTATATCGCACACTGTCAGCGGTTATCTCGGCGTTGTTCGCGACGTTGGCCGGTGCTATGCTGGCGCTTTGGCTTCGCTACAACGGCCCGGATACCTCGTTGTCGTTCGAGGTGATGCTCGATGTGCTGCTGATCGTCGTCATCGGCGGCATGGGCACGATCTACGGCGCCGTCGTTGGTGCGGTGCTCTTCGTGATCGCGCAGAGCTATCTTCAGGACTTGTTGCGTCTCGGGAGCGAGGTCGCGGCCGGACTGCCTTGGCTGGCCGCGCTGCTTTCACCGGATCGCTGGCTGCTCTGGCTTGGTCTGTTGTTTGTATTGTCGGTCTACTATTTCCCGAGCGGCGTCGTCGGCCGCTTGCGCGTGCCGCCTTCGGATGAGGGCGCCCGATGAACCGCATCGTGAAGCCCGATTCTTATCCCGCTATTGCGTCCGCGGAATACGCGAGCGCCCGGCTATCGTCCGCCGCGCGTCGGCGTGGGGGCACGAAACGAAAGACATTTGGTGAGGCTGCGAGGAGGCGATACGCGGTGCGGTCGCGCGCTGTCGGCGGTAGGCAGACAGCGCGCGGGGTAGATGGCAACCCTTTCGGGGTTGCTTTAACGCTTGTTGCCGATCGGGATCTTGATTTCGTTCGGACCGATTTCCTTTACCAGCGTCGGAATAGCCCAAGCGACATTGGGGTCAACGCGGATCTTGTAGTGATACATGGTCTGCAAGGCTTGATGATCTTCCTTACGGAAAGTCATTTCTCCTTTGGGTGTGTCGAATTTCATTCCCTCCATGGCGGTGATCAGCTTTTCGCTGTTGGTATCGCCGTTGGTTTTTTCCAGCGCGGTCACCACCGACATCGCGGCTGCGAAGCCATACACCTGGAAGATATCGGGCGGCGCGGCGGTGCGTTTGAGACTTTCACGCACCAGCCAGTCGTTCACTGGATTCTTCGGCAGTTCGTAGTAGTAGGTGATGCCGCCCTCCATGCCCGGGAAGCGCTTGTATTGCGGCAGAACCGTCAGAACATTGCCGCCTGCGCCGACTTCGATTCCGTAACGCTCCAGGCCGACATCACCGATCTTGAACGGGTCGTTCGGGCCGAACCAGGTATTGACGTAGATCAACTTGCGGCCGGGCAAGCCGCGGAGTTTTTCGATCAGGCGTTGACCGACGGCTGTGAAGTCCGTGGTGTTCTGCGGCACATATTCCTCGCCGACGATCTTCGCTTTTGTCAGGCCGGCCTTGAACGCTGCAATGCCCTCCTTGCCGTATGCTGTGTCCTGAGACAGCGTAACGATGGAGGTGCCGGCGTTGTCGAAGGTCGCGGCCGAGGCGGCCGAGTCCTGTGTGCTGTTCTGCTTCACGCGGAAGATATACTTGTTCCACTTGCTGCCAGTAATGGAGTCGGAGATCGCCGAGTCAACGACCAGTACCTTTTTGAATTCCTCAGCGACTGGCATGATGCTCAGCGTCGCCGGCGTCGAGCTGGCGCCCACGGCGATATCGGCATTCTCGTCGGCGAAAGCCTCGAGCAGCAGGGATTTCGCCATATCGGGCTTGCTCTGGTCGTCCTTTTGCAAGACGACAATATCACGGCCGGCGACCTTCATGGTGCCTTTGGTTGCGTACTCCAAGCCCAACATAAATCCGAGCGCGCTCTGCTTGCCGTAAGCCTCAATCAAACCCGTCTTGCTTACAATGTGGGCGATGCGGATTTCCTTGGATTGGGCAGAGGCGGCCGGAATCGTCAGGGAGAATGCCACGCCCATTGCGCCGAGCATCAGCCGGCGGCGTGCGACAAAAGATCTGGTGTGTTGCTTCATATAAAACGTCTCCGGTTTGGAAATCTTAGAAAGATGCTCCTCTCCGGCGTACCTGCGGGCATCGCCGCGCAGATCAAGCCGAGGGCAGTCAATACGTTAGATCGTTTCGCCGCAGAGAGGATGGCAAATTCGCTCAATTTGCTTGGCGGCTTCTGCCAGCGCCGCCCTCCAAATATGTCATGCTCAGGCCAACAAGAGGGAGCTTCTAATGGATGAGAATGCGTCACAGGCCGTACACCCGATCTCGCCGCTGGGCCGCATCAAGCTGGCGATCACCATGGATGATCTGCTTCTGTTTCGTGGCGTACCTTCCGCGCCCGGCTATTCTCCGTTGGAGAACACTCGCACCTTTGTCGATGTATTCCGTCGCCACGGCGTGCGGGGGGTCTACCAGTTTTCCAATACAGCGCCTGCAGAAGACCGGCCCGAGCTGCTCAAGGTCTTCGACCATTGGGTGGAAAATGGCCATCATGTAGCCAACCACACGCATCATCATCCGAGCTTGAACTGGCTCAGCGCGAGCGATTATGCCCGCGATATCGAGAAGGCAGAAACTTATCTGGAGCCCTGGCTCAAGGTTGCGCCGCGACGCTGTTTTCGTTTCTGCATGGACATGTGGGGCGACACGCCGTGCAAGTGTCAGGAGATTCTGCAATTCCTCGGCAAAATGGATTATCGCCCCATCCCTGTAAGTATCGGTTTTCATGATTTCCGCTGGCACGCCGCTCATTGCCGCGTGTCACGCCGCGGAACGGCGGAGGAAATGGAGGCGTTTCGCACCCGATACGTTCAGAGCGCTGTACGCGAATTGCGCATCCATGCGGCCAATGCGCGGGCTGTGTTCGGGCGCGACCCCGCGCATATCTGGCTGATTCACGGCACGCCATTCGCCGCTGACTGCCTCGACAGAATCCTGCATGCCTTCAGCGAGGTCGGCGTGGAGTTTGTTTCGCTTGATGAGGCGATGGCCGATCCGATGAACGCGAACGTGCCGCCGCGCGTGAGTCCGGAATTCATCTTCCAGGTCGAGAAGTGGGCGCTGGCACTGGGTGTTCCGGTAAACGATTTACACCCGCGCGTCGTGGCAGAGATCGAGGCCCTTTATCCTGCGCCGGGCGAAAGCGCCATGGATATGACCGAGGTTATGCGTCGCACGATCGCGGAAGGCTCCGGCGCCGTGGTTCAGCCAATTCCTCTATCTCCCGATCAGCATTATTAGGAGGTCGATCGGGAGAACCATTCGCGTGTCATCCGAGGCGTCTCGCGCTGCCTTGTTTGTTCCGGCTCTCAAACCCCGCGGACCCGCGTGCGCGACACGCCCAGTTGTTTCAACCCATCGCGCGTTGTCCCGCCTTATGGGGCAACCATGTTCCCAATTGAAAGAATTCTGCCATGACGCTGTATTCCAATCCCACCTTCTTCTCCTTCACCATTCGCACGCTGCGTAAGTACCCTGATCGCGTGGCCTTTCGTCAGAACGGTGCATCGTTGACGTATCGCGAATTGATCGAATTCATCGCGCGGGTGCAGCAGGTGTTTCGCGCGAAGGGGTTGCAGCGTGGCGACACGGTCGCCTTCCTGTCGGAAAACCGGGCTGACAGTTGGTGTGTCTGGATCGCCGCCCACGGCCTGGGCCTGTCCACGACCTGGCTGCATCCCCTGGGTTCGCTTGAGTCGCAGCTTTTTCAGGTACGCGACGTCGATGCGCGCGCTCTGGTGATCGACGCCGATGCTTTTCCCCAGCGTCTGGCGGATCTGGCCACTGGCCACGCAAGCGCTATCGCTTTCGGTGTCGGTCGCGCGCCAGCGGCCGGGTTGAATTTGCTCGCGCTCGCGGCGCAGGCTGGTGATGTCGAACCGTTGGATCTGTCGCAGCCTGACGATGTCGCAACGTTGAACTATACCGGCGGTACCACCGGCCGACAGAAGGGCGTGGTGCGCTTCAGCGCGCAAGTGACGCAGATGGCGATTTCGATGGCGAGTGCTCTTCAGATTCCGCCGGAACCGCAGTACCTGGCCATTGCGGCCATCAGCCATGTATCAGGCCAGTTGATCCTGCCGACGTTCATGCTTGGCGGTACCGTACATCTTCTAAGGAAATTTGAGGTCGTGGAGGTTTTGGAAACCCTGGCCCGCGAAAAGATCGACATGACGCTCATGGTGCCGACCATGATCTATAAGGTGCTCGAAGCGAAACCGGAATCCTATGATCTGTCGAATCTGAAGCTGGTCGTATATGCGGGCTCCGTGATCGCGCCCGAGCGATTGGCCGAGGCCTTGCACCGTATTGGGCCTGTATTCTCACAGATCTATGCGCAAACCGAGTGCACGCCGATTACGGTGATGCGCAAGGAGGAGCACGACATCAATGATCCGCGAACGCTGGAGTCCTGCGGCTATCCTGTGGTGAATGCCGACGTGCGCATCCTTGACGATGAAGGCAAGGAAGTGCCGGCAGGCGAACGCGGCGAATTGTGCGTGCGGGGCCCGTCGGTGATGCAGGGCTATTTCAAACAGGAGGAGGTGACACGCGAGACGCTGTCCGGTGGCTGGCTGCATACGGGCGACATTGCCCGTGCCGATGCCAGCGGACGTCTCTTTATCGTCGACCGCAAGAAAGACATGATCGTTAGCGGCGGGTTCAATATTTACCCGCGTGAAGTGGAGGATACGCTGGCGACACACCCAGCGATCAATTCGGCGGCCGTTATTGGTGTTCCGCATCCGCAATGGGGCGAGTCGGTCGCGGCCATCGTTGTGTTGCGGGCAGGCGCCAGCGCGACAGCCGAGGAGCTTATCGATCACGTCAAGCGGCACAAAGGATCGCTGCTCGCGCCGAAGCAGATCAGCTTTGCGGAAAGCCTGCCTGTGACGCCGTTCGGGAAGGTCGATAAGAAAGCTTTGCGCGCTCCATTCTGGTCGGAGCACTCTCGCGCTGTCGGCTGATCGACATAGGTTTCTGAAGGGCTCCGATCAGGTCTCAGCGCAGGTCTGTCTGCCTGATCGATTTCGCCAATTGGATTTCCCCTTTTAGCCATTGGGGCGTCCAGGTGGGTAGCTTACATTATCTTTCGTGAAACTTGCTCGATAGCTCGAGCGGCCGAGCTTACTCGCTGAAATTGATTGCAGCGCAATGCGGACTGCTCCGCTTTAGGAACAATCGACCATGGTCACCGAGAAATTTGATCCCGAGGCGTATGAAGGTATTCGCTACGAGCATCTCACAGACGATATCGTCAATATCGCGATGGCACGTCCGCAGGTTCGGAACGCTCAAGATATGGCGATGACTTATGCTCTGAACGCGGCTTTTGATCGGGCGGCGCACGATGACAGCGTTAAGGTCATTATCCTGAGCGGCGACGGCCCGCATTTTTCAGCCGGCCACGATATGGGCGGCGACCGTGCCATGACTTGGCGCAACTTCCCGACCGTTGGTACCTGGGCCGGCTTCGATGGCAAGGGCGTGGAGGGGCTGTACGGCCGTGAGAAGGAAATCTATCTGGAGATGTGCGAGCGCTGGCGAAATCTGCCTAAGCCCACCATCGCGGCCGTTCAGGGTACTTGCGTCGCCGGCGGCCTGATGCTGGCATGGACATGCGACATTATCATCGCGACGGAAACTGCACGGTTCAAGGACCCGACGCTTGAGTTCGGTGTGGCTGGTGTCGAATACTTCATGCATCCTTGGGAGCTCGGCACGCGCAAGGCCAAGGAATGGCTGCTAACTTCGGATTGGCTAAGCGCTGAAGATGCGCATTCATGCGGTATGGTGAACCAGGTTGTTGTCGATGCCGAATTGATGAATGCAGCTCTTGTCATGGCGCGAAAGATCGCCGCAAAGAGCACATTCGTGGCAAAGGCCGCTAAGGAAGCGATCAACCATGCGCAGGACGTAATGGGGCGTCGTAACGCGATGATGCACGCTTTCGGCCTGCATCAGCTCTCACACAGCCATAGCAAGCACCAATGGACTATT
>ERZ778020.1112-NODE-1112-length-26662-cov-3.718270_pt1 | contig 26662 bp, 36 predicted proteins | sample MGYA00375750_ERZ778020 | MGnify/ENA primary metagenome ERZ778020 (study PRJEB29350, sample SAMN05389818) | bioreactor metagenome | isolation source: Ammonium sulfate bioreactor | place: South Africa: University of Cape Town | collected 2014-03-17 ...
AATACTATCGCATATAATGTTTTCTTTTTCGTTCGTTTTTCATTCTTCATTTCTTTATTTACTATTCAAATGGATATCAATCATCGTTTACAAGATGTCGAACAATCATCGACTGTTTATGTACATCAAGCTGAAAAATTTCATGCTGAAGCTACTCATGTAAATTCTCCTTTAATAATAATCTATACTAAATTAAGTTCTTATAGTTATCATCTTTGTTAGAAAAATCGTTTATTGAAGCTGAACAATTTATAAATAATCGTATGCAAAGAATAGCCTCACAAAATCTTGAAGCAAATCATCGATTAGAAAGTGAACAAGCACTTCTTTTAGCAACACGATCAAAACTTGATTCAACATTAACGAAATTAACTCAATGCCATCAAGAAGCGATACGTTTACAATCGAATACCGATGCTCGTCTTCGTTTAATGATAAATACAGCTAAAGGTCGTTTAGAACAAGTTGAAAGATTAAAAAATAAAATGATTCGATATGAAAATTCACTTGAAATCGCTTCACCAATAAGCGAAGATGCCAATCTTATTCTATCGAAATCCGACAATTCAACATCAAGAAAATTCCAAGTAGTTTGTTTCGTTTTTCAAAATTTCATTGCTGATGGTTTTTTTTTTCTATAGGATGAATTACAACGAGTCACAGAGCAATTAAAAAAAGTTATTGATTTAAGTAAAGAAACACGAAATGAAACTCAAATTCTTCATGGACAATATGACACCGATGCTGAACGTCACATTGCAACATTAATGCGTCATGATAAAACAGAACGTGAACAAATGAGTGTTTTAATTGAACATAAACAAAGTTTAATACGAGAAATCGAATGGATAGGTGAACAAAAGAAAATTATCGATAATTTCATAGCAAGAATGGCTCCAACACTTGATCAATGTGTTTGTGATGGACCGACAAACAATTCAACAAATCGAAATATTCGATGATTATTTTAGTTTGCATTTTTAAATAAATAAACATAAAAACAAGATTTATTTGTCGTCGTTTCTACCAGAAGGAAAAAAAATGTAGATCGGCAAAATAGACAAACAAGAAAAGAAACTAAGCAATCGATGTGTCTGATTTTGAGAACACTATTTTTTAACAACGGGGCTTCTTACCAATTGAGTTTCTTTTTCTTTCTCTTTCTTTTATTTTTTTCATTTTTTATTTGCGATCAATCGATCATGTTTGGTCTACTATTGCGTGTCTTGTCTTTTGGAATTTTCTTTCAAATCGTTTCATCAACGACATATACTTGTTTGTCAAATGCAACATGCGGTTGTTCAGTAAATTCTGCGACATTAACGAGAATTGTCGGTGGAGAAGTAGCCGCAAGTCAAACATGGGGTTGGGCTGTATCTATTCGTAATAGATATACTGGCAATCATTTTTGTGGTGGATCAATTATATCACGTTCACATATTTTAACAGCTGCACATTGTACGATCGATTCATTTGCATCGACGCTACGTGTTTACGTTGGATCGACATCTTTGTCGTCAACAGTTCAAGTTCGATCAGTATCAACAATTACGAATCACCCTTCGTATTCATCATCGAACTATCTTAATGATATTGCTATTTTAAAACTCTCATCACCATTAGATCTCGATACAGCCGGTGTTGATCTTATTTGTTTACCCGATGGCAACGCAATCGGAGAATATCCCCCAGCGAATGTCGATGTAAAAAAACAATTGAAATACATTTTGATGGTTTCTTTTTGAAATTATTATTCGTTTTTTTTTGTAGCTTGTTGCTATTGGCTGGGGTGTAACAACGTCAGGCAGTTCATCAGTTTCGAATTCACTTCAACAAGTTACTGTTCAATCAGTTGCTGCAACAAGTACCTATTGTCGAAGTTCTGGAGTTGCTGATCCATCGCGTCAAATGTGTGCAGGAGTAATGCCTTCTGGTGGTAAAGGTAAATGTGACTTAATAGGAAAAAAAAAGTTTTATAATTTAATTAAATTTTTCTTTTATAGACACATGTCAAGGTGATAGTGGAGGTCCATTAATGATGTTCACATCGAATAATGTCTGGGAACAAGTTGGCATAACATCAACAGGTGTTGGCTGTGCTCTTGCCAATTATCCAGGCATTTATACTCGTGTGTCTGCATACAAATCATGGATCGATGCGAATAGTGCTAATCAAATATGTACTATTTCTTATACAAAATTATTTTTGATTCTTCTATTGACCTTGCTTTGAAAGAAAGAAAGAAAAAAACAGAATGAATTCAATTTATTTTCTACTTATGCGAGTTCACTTGTGTGTTTTGTTTTGTTTTTCTTCTTCTTCTTATATTTTTTAATTTTAAAAATAAATTGTACACATAAATATCAAAATCAATGCAAGAAAATAATGTCGAAAATCTACATACAAAATGTTCGTATTCGAACGTTGAGCTACAGTTTCAACAGCACTTTTCAAATTAAAACTCGACGTCGTTGTTCCATTAATAATCGATTGAATAAAACTTTCATAGTACGATATACGAGTATAGACACCAGCAAAACCCGGTCGACCGCAATTGATTCCATAGCTAGTGATGCCAACTAACTGCCATCGTCCATTTTTAAATAACATCAATGGACCGCCGCTGTCACCTTGACATGTATCTCGGCCTCCCTCGGCATATCCTGCACAAAATTGTCTGACAACATCATCAATCGTTTGTCTACATGATAATTCATCACTAGACATCGCTTTGAGAGTCACTTGTCGAAGAACATTGGACGATGTTAGATCAGCAAAGTTTGTATAACCCCAGCCAATAGCTACTAAACTTGTATTATTCATCGGATAATTGACTATCGATGAGTTGAAATCCGATTGATCTGGTAAACATATACGAGACACCATCGAATTTCGTATGTCAATCGGTCGATTCAATCGTAAAACAGCTATATCATTTTTCGTCAATTGTTTTGTATACAATGGATGAATAAACGTTTGAGTAATATTTCGTAGTTCACCAGTTCGATATAAATTTGTAATACCGAAATTTAATGATATACGAGAAAGAGATTCAATATCATTGAGACAATGTGCTGCTGTCACTGCGAACCATGGTGTCAAAAGAGATACACCACAACTATGAACATCATCTCGTCGTAATGAACCCATCCAACCCCATGAATGTGGCCCATCAACAGGCTCACCACCGATAATTTTCGTAAGAACAACCAGAGGTCGTTTCGAGCAGCCACACGGTGCTTGACGATCACAATAATAATCAATTGATGTTACAAGAGATAATATTGAAAATAAACATAAAATTAACACGTTTGTCATCATAGTAGAAATATAATCTGATTTCGTATCGATGATCTACCCTTTTTATTTATTGATCTGTCCTTGATAAAAAAATATTAATCACAAACGTAATATTATTTTCTTGTTTTCTTGTTCTCATCTAAGCGTATTTTTTTCACATTTCTGTACTCATACTAACTAGTAGTCAGTCGCTCTATTCAACGTCAAGGACGTTATGATTATCCTTACACTCCCCCATATACAATTAATAGTAAACAATACAGACAAAAATAAGAAAAACAAAACGAAAAAATATTTTGCATATAGATCAACGACATTTCAGAGAAAACAAACGTTCTCTTTTGTACATTCTCTTCAATACATGTACTGTTATCAAGCAAGAAACATGCCACCCAATTGTTATAATATGATGTACGTGTATATACGCCTGGATGATCTGCAAGTGCACAACTCACTCCATAACTAGTTATACCAGCTAATATCCATCGATTATCCGTGAATAACATCAATGGACCACCACTATCGCCTTGGCATGTATCTAAATAAACACTAATGGTGCTTTTCTTTTGTCTAGATTTGATTCAATACCTTTGCCTCCTTGTTGTACACCTGCGCAAAATTGACATTGTTGATTACGAATTAATTGTTGACAATTTGAAGCTGAATTTGAACTGGTTTTTAATGTAACTTGTTGGAGAATATCAGATGTAGTTTTACTATCAGCTGATAAAACACCCCAACCAATTGCAACAACATTACGATTCACAGGTGGATATGTCGTTGTCATATTCAATGGTAAACAAATCAATGCAATCGATGGATCAGTCATATCAATGGCTGACGAAAGACGTACCATCGCAATGTCATTGATCAATGTTTCACTATCATAATCTCGATGAATATAAATATTTGATACGGATCTCTGTTGACCAATAGTTGAAAGTGAATTCGAAGCTAAATTAACATATAATCGTGAGAGAGATGTTAGAGATGACAGACAATGAGCTGCTGTTAAAACTAAAGTTGAAGATATAAGTGTGCCACCACATATATGACTATTTCCGACGGATATTGATGCGGCCCAACCCCAAGAATTAATATCAGCTTGTTCACCGCCGATAATTCGTGATAAAACTGCTGATTTCAATGAACAACCACATGTTGTATTCGACAAACATTCGTATGTTACTGTCGCAACAACTGTAAGTCTCGCATATAGAAAAAATACTCGATAAAGCAAGGTTATTGTCATTCAAATGCTCTTATTTCTTCGATTGACAACCTTGTCATTGAATACTCACTAAGTATATATATATGTATACAAAAAAAATATTTGTTATTGATTTGATTCTGTTCTTCGAGCTAGTACCGATTTCAAACCAGAATATTAAAAATAAATGAAAAAATGACAAAGGTTACTGCCAGTCATCATATGAAAGACAACCTTCATTAAAAAAATAACAATGTCATTCGTTCGGACATAAAAAATACGAACATCTGTTTTCTTAAATGTTCGTTCGTTACATCATAAGAAGATATCAATTTTTCTCGTACAAGGTCGTTCCTTTTTTTTCTATTTTATATTTTGTACTATACAAAAAACCGGTTTGTCTTCGTTTTATACCGTTTTTTTTTCTGTGACAATATAGAAGTATAACTTAATCATTTAACAACAAAAGGAAAAAATCAGTTTATATGTTTGTTTGGTCAATCATTCACATTGCTTCGTCGTGTATTTAAGTCACTATCTAATGACCATTCATCAACAGATTCTAATCTATGAAGAAGCAATCGTTCACTTGCTATTGGATCGATGTTAGTAGGTTTTTCTTCTAGAAATACAAAAAAAAAATATTGTTGATTCAATCATAAATATTCAACTTCGTACTTTGTAATGCATAAAATTTGAGTATACAATGGAAGACAATACCAGAAAGACATATGACAAGACCAATAATATTGATTTTATTCAATTTATTCTCATTGTATTCAACAGCTAGATAAAGCATAACGACTTCCTTGAAAGTAAATAAAAAAAAACGATACAGTTTGTTTTTCGTTTGTTGACTAACGAAATGAATTATTTTACTTTAAATATTCCTGATACACTTAATGTCAATGAAGATGTATTTGTAACAAGAAGAAATTCACTAAATTCCAAACTAAATGCTAATAAAGCACTGGAACTTAAGATTCCAAAATTATATGCAATGTACGATAGTGATTTATTATGAAGTGAGAATAGTTGTGTCAATAATTGTTGACCTAAGGACAACAGCGAAACATATATTGACAAAACAATGACGAAAGAACATACCTTCTCTGATACAAGCAAGAGGAATGATCACGGCAAGCATCCACGGTTGAACGTAATACATAGCATCGACGGGATTGCTTAAACCTACGATAAAACAATACGATGACGAAAGAACAAGAAGAAAAAAGAAAACGAAAACGTAAGGCTTAGTCGTCATTAATTATTTGTTGACTAAACTAGCTTATCATTCTTATGAAATCGTTCATTTGACATCCGTTTGTTTTTCTCTACGCTCATTGTTTCGATTGAAATCAAATCAAATCAACAATTGAAGAACCGATAAATGGTCGAATGAATGCACGGTTTGACTATAGTCAAGTCACTCCTTGTGAGAGTGTTTCTTCTAGCTCATGGTTTAATATGTGCTTGGCGTGTTGTTGATACGAATGAAAATCAATATTGTTGGCTTGTTTTGATTGGTCTCGGATTTTTACTTGTCGAAACTGGCATTGTCATTTGGCTTCGAAATGGACATGAATATAAAACGTTCGAATCATACGAATATTAAACTTGATTGTCTCTGTTATTTTCTAGAATCGCTTTTTCGATTATATTCTATTTAGCATGTACAATACCATCAATATGGATAATTCATGTCGAAACAGCTAATAGAAAACTCTATCGTCTCGCTGAAAATCGACTCAATGCTCGAGCAGCTGCACCACCTCGACAATCACCTCATCTCTTCAATTCTACATTACCATCGATTAGTGCATCAACTTCTTTATCACGTTCATCACTGAATACAACTCCGTACAATCTTGCTATTGACTATCTCGAATGTCATGATAAAGCATGGTACTACATGGACGAACAACGTTGGCTTGATGCTCTTCAAGAAACAATGTTAGTCGTTCTAGCCGTTTGCCGTTTACTTATCAGTCGTGAACATATGACTGTTGAAAAAAGTGTCATCGTACTCATAATTTCGTTAGTAAACGGTGCTGATCTATTAGCTATGTCACATTCATTACAATATCATGATATTATCGTTGATCGTCTTTGGACGTATGTTGGACTTGTTATTCTATCAATTGGATTACTTCAAATGGCATTTATTGATACCGATGGTTTAACACGAACAATAAGAGCAAATCCAATGAATCGAACTACGAAAAGAAAATTCTCCAAACGTATGCATCTACTTCAAGATCAAAATATTTTTCCATTATTTCGAGTAAAATAGTTTTTTTGTTTTTGTTCAAAAAATGTTCATTCATATTTCTTTCTAGTCTCTATTTGTTCATGATGGTCTTCTTTTACTCTTTCGAATTTTCTTAGCTACGAAAGTTCGTTGTAGTAAACCAACGATCATATTCTTTCTCGCTAAGAATCTTCTTATGATGGCTCTACATTGCTATCGTGTTTATCATATATCTAAAGAACAAGATAAAAAGAAAACATTTCTAGCGTATAAACAACTCATTCGATCACCATCGGTGATGAACAAATATCAACGTCATCCGTTTTATACTCGTGAACAAGATTCTCAATTATCTCCTAAACATTTTCAACGTCTTCTACATCGAACTATACGTCGACCATTCTCAAATCATCGACGACGAAAAACGAAATCACCACGAACATTACAAAATTTTTCTCGAAATTCAGTTTCCTATCCGTTTGCACGACGTCGAAACGATGGCGGTCGTGCTCGGACTGCATTTGCTCTCTACGGTCTTCCATTTCGAACGCCTCAAATAGCAACTACAACACGACCAGCTACAATCTCTTCGAGTTCAAGTCTAATTGCTAAAGCTTTCGTTCACTGAACAACAAACTATTCGTTGTTTTTCTTTTCTTCTTCTTTCTATTTACCGAGTTCATGTTTTTGTGTAATCAATTGTGTTATTGTCCACCGAAGACCTGATAGAAACGAGGCGAGCATAATGAGAAAAAAACCGAGAGCATCGAAATCTGTATAATGATATGTAAAAAGAAATAAACCAGATGCAATAAGAACAACAACTCCAACTAAGGAACAACGCTAGAAACAAGAAAAATAAATCAATTCTTCGATCAAAAATTCACATACAAATCGTTCGAGTCCAAATAAAATTCCAAACAAAAGAATATAAATAATCACAGTTGATTTACACATAACTAATTAAATAACAATACTTTGTTTTTATCATTTTTCTTTATTCAAATTCAAAATTTTTACTGTAAAGTGAGATTGTGATGTATTGAAGTGACCAATTCGATAGGCCAATATCAAGTGAAGCAGTTACACCTGAAAAAAAAACAATCGATTGATGAATTCGTTTCTATTGAAATACGCAATCGATCGAACCTGTTGGAGCAATTTTCCGCCAAAGAATCGGCCATGTTAATTTAACACGTTCTCGATCATTCGTCGGGTGTGGTCCACACATTCTATTGCAACATGAATAATAACAAAATCGATGTAGAAACCATCGAATCAATGCAGCAAAGAGAAGTTTTATCGACATATGTAATGTCGTTATCGAAAGTGGAAATTTGTAATCACGAAATAATTGGCGATTGAAGAATGTCAATGAAATTGAACAACACCAATAGAGTAAAATAAAACCAAGAACTTTGAGCATTATTAACAGTGCATTGCATAATGATGATGATGGTGAACGATAATCCATCGTACTTTTACGATACATAATTGAGTTTAGTCAGTAAAAAAGAATAATTAAATAAATAGATCAATGATGATAAGAACAAAATGGTTGACAATTTTTACATTAGATCAAGTAAAATATACGCACACTAATTTAATCTAGAACGAGAAACAGCTGCTACTGATGAGTATTTATATATTGATTGAAGAAAAAGAAAAGAAGAGTATAAATCAAGGTCTTACAGCTACAATAATGCTGAATTTTTTTCGCAAAATCTGAGTCCATTCGTGAGTAACGCTATATTTTATTCTGATCATAAACCGTGACTGTCAAGGTAATGATCGAACATCGACACGCATTCTGCTTCTTCTTCGTTTTTTTTTGGTCATATTTTTTATTTCTTCTTTATCTTGTGATATAACGAGAAAAAAAAACAACACGAACACACGAATATCATAGTTTGTATAGAAGAAAGATTAAATCGAATAGAAAGAAAGAAAAAATATATATAACTATTGGTATCAAGAATTTATCGAAAGAAAATGTAAACATGCGTATTTTAAGATTAGAAAAACAAAACAATGTCGATAAGAATAAGCAACATACACACACAGACGCTAAAAAAAAGACAAATTAGATTAATAAGATGAAGAGAATAGCACCAAAAGAAATTCAGAACAAACTATTGCAGGACAACAACAAAGAAAAAGAAGACACAAGCAAAATGAATTCGTTATGATTAGAGGATTTTTAGTTTAAATATGCGAAGAAAAGAGAACAATGTGGAATGTACAAATCAACAAAATAAATTCACTTGTTCAATGACTCGACGATAGGTACGCGGTGTGTACGGTGCTGTTTGTGATGAAACTATAAAAAAACAGGAAAAGGATTATGAATATTGAATTGAATTGAACTAATGTTTTGTTTTTTTTTGCAGTGAAAAAAAAAGAATCAGACAAGAGAGAAGCGAGAGCTTACTTGACAAATCTAAGGATCTGCAAGAAGTGAGATAGTAGTCGAAGAGAAAGTTTTTTAATTGAAGACTTACTTGGGGTCGTAGGTTTTTTATCAACTGAAGCACCACTTTTAGCTAACATTTGTGTACGCTGTTTTACTGACATTGCTAAACGAAAAGATACAGATTTCAGAAACGAACATTCGTGGAATAAGAGAAATCATCATACGTTTATACTGTTCGGACGAATCATCGATATTTGTTGATGAATCAACCGGATCAGCAGCACTCGATGGTTGATCAATTGATGGAGTACGAGGTAGTACCGAAGCTGAAGAAGAAGAAATTTTGTTAATTTTTTTTCGGAAAACAAAACAAAAAAAGATAGCTTTACGTTTTTTTTCTAATGGTGGTCGCCGTTGTTTGACTAACGGTGGACCTCCATCGGCGCCTGTCGATTCTATTTTCGGTAGTACATGCGCACCAATTGCTGGCTTCTTCGGTAAAACAGTCGGTGGCTGTCGAGCTAACGGCGGTACTTCATTTGAATGATTGATTTCTTTCGATTCTTGTTTCGCTGTCGATACCGATCCGGTGTATAAACTCGTTGTCATTGAATTTTCATGTGACGACGCATCTGGACTTGCTATTGTCATCGATCGTGTCATATTGTACACAGATGATGGACGTCGTTGAACAGTTGGTTTAGCTGGAACTTGTGGTACGTCATCTTTTAGAGGTTTTATACCTGGTTTGACTGGTGCTGACAATATTCTAATTAAATGAAATAATGATTAATTAAGAACTTGAAAAAAATCAGTATTCGAACATACGGTGTCGATGGTGGTTCGAGATTTGTTTCGTTGTTTTCTTCAGATACGGATTCATCACCGAATATGTTCGTATCCGTTGGTTTCTTTTTCGGTCTTTGAATATTCTGTCGACGTGGCCGATCTTTTCCGAAATGTGTTAATTTCGTTGTTGGCTCGATATTCAAGTCAACAGGTGTCACATTTGTAATTACAGAGGCACGTTTCTTTTCCGGTAGAGGAGGTGGTGCTTTGTCTTTTTGTTCTTCTTCTTCAACTAAACTCAATAGATCATGTTCAATTTCATCGCCTTCATTGATAATTGGACTCTCATTTTGTTGAACTGTTGAAACATTCGAATAGATTCGTTCGATTGAACGATTATCATCAGCTATTTCTTCACGTTGTTGTTTTAATATTCGTTGAATAGTCGATGGAGATTGTTGGTGATCAGGTATGATTGCACTTGGTAGAGGAGCTTTCGTATGAAATATTGCACTTTCCATCTGTTTATGCATATCCAAAACGATCTCATTTGTTGTTTCATACGCTCGTTTTTTCAAGCAAGTATTTACATTTGTATAACATTGCCGTGAATAGTTGACTAATTGATTAGATGTATCTTTGGTTAGAAATTGCTCGACTTGTTCATTTGATGTTGTAAAAAACGAGCGTATTCGCTCTTGGAATTTCTAAGAAAGAAGAAAAAAATCTACTTAAACAAATCAGACAAACATCAAATTTTACATCATCATAATTGACAATCGATTGTTCTTTAAATGATTGATAGAATTTCTTCGCTAAACGTTCATTTTTTTCGACATATTTCTCTTGAAATCTTTTACAAAGTTGATTCCATTCGTTTTTCATTTGTTCTTCTTCCTCAATATACGCATCATATAATTCCTTGGCAATCTATTTAATTAACAAAACAAAAACGAAATTTAAATTCTTCGTGTGTTTTTTCAACAATCTCATTGCACAAACTTTATCTGTTTGTACGGGACGATTGAATATCGGTGTAAGATCTTGCGGTACATGTGCTCGATTCGAACATGAGCTAACATATTCTAATGATGCTTGATCGCCGATTAATTGTTGTTGATTTTCACAGAGAACATTTCGTTCTCGAACGAGATTTGCTGTTGTGGTAACAAGCAGTGCATCATTCGAACGAAATATCTCTTTGTGTTGTTGATTTCGCGTACAAATCGAATCCAACTGAAAGATAAACATTGAAGAATATACAAATCAAAACCGATTGTTTGCAAACACGAACTTTATTGATTAAATATTGTAGTTTTTCTAATCGATCTTTTTCAGTGATTTTCATTTGAATTATATCGAGAATTGGTATAGGAAAATATTTGATACTTGAATTTCTATTCAAAAAAGATTTATCAATTGAATCAAAATTCTCTAGGATAGATTTACTCTTCCATTGCAATGACAAGTTCTTCGAAATTAGTTAACGAAAGAAGATTTCTATCCATGTAGATCGTATGCAAATTGCGATTGATCTGCAATATATTATTAATTATTCGACTTCCGGAATCGCCCATTAAATTTCCTCTACAAACAGAATTATTTTTCATATTGATTCAAAAATAGTTTTTTTTTTGTCTTTTCTATTACCGAATATCGAGACTTTTCAGTACGGAATTATTTGTTAATGCTATGAGAAAATCAGCAGTATTTTCTTTTAATTTCGAATCAGCGATTGAGAAATTTTCCAAATTCTAAATAACAAAATTTGTTTTTTTTGCTTCCAAAATATTTCCTCTCCTACGCTCTCAAAAATCAATTCTTTCATTGCATTGATTGTTCGTTGCATATTCCTATGAAAAAACACGATTCATTTTTTATATCAATTATTAAATTTGTAAATTTACTTATGTCGAATATTATTAAAATTCTTTCCCATTGATAAACTTTTTAATTTTCGATTTTTTTTCAATCCATTTAACAAATTCGGTATTTCATTATCTAAATCTGTACACAAACAGCACAAATGCATTTTAAATCAAATAAAAATTTTCACTAACCGCATCCGGTTACATCCAGAGCAACAAGACAGGGAATGGTCGCAAATCTGACTGCATACTCATGAATAAATGACTCCATAGGATTTGCCGAAAGACGTAGATCAAGTTTAGTTAAATAAACATTCGAATGAAGACCGTCACATAATTCACTTGAAAAACAACAACAAAACAGTAGATTCGAATTGATTTGTTTCGAGTCGACTTACCGAAGGAATTCACTGGATAAATTAGCGTTTGATATCTGAAGAATTTCTAAAGTTTGATTGATGGTAAAAAATGTTTTGACACCATTGACATTGGTCGATGAAACTGAGGTTTTAACTGACGTAAGGAATAGACGACGGAGTTTACAAGATATCGTTGATAACGAATGGAAAAACTTTGAAAACAAAAGATAATAATTTATATTTGAGGGCGTTTTGAAAAATTTTTACTGCATCAAGACTAAATTCGATTTCACTTAGGTGTAATTCTTCAATAACATTCTCAGGACTATTGAAAAGAAGTGTGATACACTAAAATAAATGAATCAGACATAGAGAAAAAGGAGAAATGATAGTTGATGCGAACGTTTTCTTCTTTGATTCGATTGCCGGAGAAATTTAATATTTTCAAACTTTTTAATAAATGCTGATTGGTAACTAACGATGTATTGAATAAATATAAACTTTTCTGTGTTAAACCACAGAATTGAAGATTCAGCGAATTAATCGGTAATTTTCGTTGTTGAAGTGAACTATTTAGAATAGTTAAGCCTTTGTCTTCAATTGGATTGTAAGATAGATCAAGATTTTCAATATTACTAACAGTTAATGTATGTTGAAAACGTGAGCAAAAATCACTAAAAACACAGAAAAATCGAAATTCGAATGTCTTATTTTTTTTTAGTCATACTGTCGAAGATTGCAACTAATTAGATGTAAACTTTTAAATAAATCACACATACGAATGACTATACAAAGTTCATCAATATTTTCGTTTGTCTAATAAAAATCAAGAATTTGAAATTGATGTTTTTTTTGCTTGAAAAACAACGAACCAGTTTCGTATTTTCAATTGTTAATTTTTCAAACCAATTATTATATCTCAAAGCAGCTATGATCGGCACCCATTCTTTCTGTACAATTGCGTCGAATTCTCGAAAAGTAAATTCACGTGACACTCGATGAGCAAATACCGTATCAACAATCTTAAGAAGAAGAAAAAAGCATTTTCCAAAACAAAACATCAACTCAAATCTCTCGTTCTTACAGTTTGAACACCTCGATGAAACTGAACCTGATGAAAATCACAAGCACATTCATAACGTAATGAATAGCCTCCACACGGTCGAATCTTATCAAGAATCTGATAGGATTCATTCACTAGACGAATTAATCGATCATATTCATTCTCAGGACGGATTTCCACGCTGAAATAACAAGAAGATTCGTGATTAAAAATCAAGAATTTGTCTATATTTTACATGGCGTGCAAACGAACAGGAAAAACTGAACGTAAATTTCGAATTAAAACGAGTAGAAATGGTTGTAAGGAATATTTATCATGTAGACCATATAATGAATGAACTTGTTTTTCATCGATTTCAATCAAAACCTAAATAGCAAAAACAAACAAAACAAAACAATAGATTCATTTCAATGAATTCGTTTACATGAGACTCCGAAACACGTTCGATCAATTTTATCGAAAGAATATTAAATTGTGATTCAATCTAAATTATCAATCGAATTGATTTACAAATGAAATCAAAAATTGTTTTACTTTAACAGGAATTTTTGTCGAACAGATGTATACTCGAATAGCATCCGAACACTAGATAAAAAGCAGAAATTTCCTTCGAAAGAAACGAAAATCGATCGAATTTGTTTACCAGAAGTCGTTCTTCAACTTTTTCGCCTTTCGTTCCATAACGAATTCGACCGGTGAAATACAAAGCTGAACTTTTCAGAACAGTTTTTGCACTGCCTAAATCAAGATATTCGAAAGTTAATTTCGATTGTTCTTATGACTCAAACTTACCGACTAATTCGCCGAAATCATCACGATCATTCATCTAAAGATAGAACCAAGATTCATTTATGAAAATACGACATAGCTCAAGTAATAAGCTAAGGAATGCATGCATAAATAAGATAAATCTGACATACACAAGCAACTTTACACCACATTGAAGTTTGTTAGTCGTGACATTTGATTAAATACGAAGAATTACACGACTAAAAAGATAAAATTCGAAGAAGTTTGCTTTCGTTTTACAAGTAAAGTTTCTATTGACGAACTTTATTGAAGAAGTTTGATGTAGATAAAAATATTGTTACGTTTCGTCTTCTCACATTTGTAGATTAGATGCGAAATAATAAACAGAAAAAAAAAGAAAACTAAACGAATCACACGATAGATAAGCAGGAGAAGAGAAGAACAAAACAATCTATATTTGTACGTACACACATCTGGCCAAATAGATGATTCATCGAACCACACCTCTAGCAATCAAAATCAACGAGATATCAGCGCCATCTTTTTCATTCATACTAACATATTTTTATTAAATAAACAAAAAAGAAACAATGATTTTCCTAAACATTCTGATCAATTCCTTCGAATTGTAGTGTCGGTTTAAGTAGGACAGCGCCAGACTCGGTGTGTTGTTTAAGATATTTTCGATCGCCATCGGTCAGAGCATTGAGATTTTTAGGTGAGGATTTGCTGACTGATTGACTGACTGCTGATGCACCACGGGGATGTTGACGATATTGATAATAAGCATTCTCAGCATTGATTGCATCGGCTTCGCCATATTTATGCGCATACATAGCCCAGAGTTGTTCGAGAACTTCTTGAACAATAAAGTCCGATGCATTGGCAGCTAATAAACGAATGAAAAAGTAACCATCGGCTTCGAGATATTCTTTTATAAATGCATCGACAAGTGCTCGATGAACGTACAGGCCGACATCGCGCGAAGCATGTTTGAAATTGAAACGAAATCGAGGAATTTCCGGTCGAGATTCACGAGCTAAACGAGTGTAAACATAATTATACTGTTGTCGATCTGAACTAAGACGAACAGCCCACATTACGAGCGCGTAAAGATTACAAATCAATACAAACATATACCAAATCCATAGTAAAGTAAAAATTTGCTAGAAAAAATATTGACAAAATTATATTGAAAACAAAACGACGAATTGATCTACTTGATTAAATAGATTGACAGTGAGGACGCATTGAACGGTGATACGTTGTAACGGTTCACCGCCACGTAGAGGCTCTCGTACGTGAAAATCACAGTAAGTTTCTCGAGGAAAATATTCCGATTCCGGTTGATTTAAACCGAAACGAAATAATTTCACGCTGTCATAGCCAAATTTGAGAAAATTCGTGCCGAGAAATAAGCCTAACAACCAAAGTTGTAGAATAACATTGAAAATATAATACAATCTAAACAAGAGAGAGAGAATTCGAGCAATCGAACGATACACGATCTGATTTTCTTACTTAATAAACATATAAAGTATAATAAAGTAATTTCCAAGAAATTTACCTGTCATACAACAGAGTAGTTGACAGAATTTTTTAAATACTGATGTTTGTCGTTTTTCGGCATCGCTCTGGCGACGTGCATCATCGACGTACATATCTATTGTATCGACAATATATTTGATTAATTGACCGCGATCATCGAAATCTTGTACACTTTTTGTTTCACCAGCTGCTTCGATAATATCGAGTAGATCGATACCGGAACGAACGCTTAACGAACGACATAGTAAACGTGGAAGATAGAAAAATAATGCCATTAAAAGAATTATAAACGGAGTCCATTGATAGTAATTCAGCACACGAGTTCGTCTAAACAGTAAACAAAGAATTAGTCAAAGAAAATTGATTTCATCAAAAAATCTTTCGTGAATAACCTGTCATCAATCGAATTTAATATAGTTTCATTTACACCTAATTTATATGTACTCTCAATAAAACAAATGCTATTCGTATAACGAACATAAGACGAACGAAAATTCGCTCGATTCCAACATGATATTAACGATGAGACATTCTCAGATAATAAATTCGAGCCTGATAAAATCGCGAGCATGATAAGACCATAGAGTGTATATTTTCGATTCAAACGATCGATTGGATCATCATCAGATGAATCGACTTGGAATATGAGTGGAATGTAAAATGTGATGAAATATAATTGATGATCCATACTAACATCGAGCTGAACAAGAAATCAAAAGGCAAAACACCAGATGGGCGAGTTCTTCTGACTCTCTTTTTCTTTGCTCTATTATTTTTTTTATCCCATAATGACATATATATTTATACATGTATGTGTAATGTTGTGAAGAATCGATCAATCGTGATGTGAGCAAAGTTGTAGACGTAGGGAAAGAGAGAGAGAGAGAGAATAATAGCACCGAGTAACAAAATGATCCAAGGACAATTGACAAAATAGATTGTTAACATGAAAAATACATCGTCGTTTCTAAATATGTGTGATCTATGCTATTGTTTCCTTTTTATTGAAAAATGTTAACATAAGTACTGTGGAAATGTTCGAGCATATTCAAAGGATATATTGCTGTTTGATTTTCCTTGAGGGATAGAGAAATATTAAACTAGCTTGGATAAAAATATTTGTCTATAGAGATTTATTAATACTTTTAATTTGAATACGAGAAAAACTTTTGTTTTATAAAACAAAACGGATAAGACTTAATTGTTATTATTAAAGTAGGATATGTATGATTTCAATGAAATGCTGGTGAATTCGCTTTCGTAATCACTAATCCTCTCATCTTAAAGTGCACAAAACAATTACTATACATGATTCTCTTCGTATTTCTTCAAATCCCATTGGCATAGATTCACATCGAATGTGCTAAATGCCTCAAGATGCATATCGTGACTATTTGCATAATCAACCTATTAAATTAGTTTCATTTCTGTTTTCTTCTATTTCTTGGACGATTGATGTCGACATTCGAAATATCACGAATAGTTTTTACATATTTCATGCATTGATGCTAACATCGACAGACACCACTACTTACCGTTCTTCAATACTATATGGAATCGTCCGATTTCGAGCAACATAATATGTTGATGAAATATAACAGATTTCATTTGTATATTCAATGTAAGGTTTTATAAAATTTGCTCGATTCCAACAATCGATTCTATCATCATCGAATTGTTTCGTTGCCGTAATAGTCGAGAATAATATGAGTAACGCGACCGTATATTTATAATTAATCATGTCAAATCCATCATCATCAGATCGTAATGTGGATAAGAGTACAGTAGGAACCAGTGTTATTATATAGAGTAGATCAACCATATTCTGTTGTTCTTTTTATTAATCTGAACAAAGAAACATTTTCATCTAAAACAAAACGATAAAACAATTCGTTCGTTCGTTTTTGTTCTTTCTGCTTAATATGAAAAATGAATCGAAGTCGAAAAAGAAAAGAAACAAGGAGAGCCTGTAGTTATTCAACCTTTTGTTCAGCGATATTTGTCGGGTAACATTTGTCAAAAGAAAAAAGAAACTCGAATAAATATCATCTTTGTCTACGAACTACGAATGATTGTTTGAATTTCGTTTATGTATCTGCAATTGAAAACACATTATCTTGATAAGAATGATGTAAATATTTTGTCGCGAAGGTTGACTATTGATTCTGGTACGTCTTCTTTTCTTTCCGCGCTACAAAAAAAATGCCACCGAGTCGATGACTGAAGAAAAAGAGAAGAGAAGAGAGAAAAATGTTTCGTCGATGAGAAGAAAAAAAATAAGAACAAGAAGTATTATTCTCTTGCCGATCATATTTGTACGCTGATTATATATATATACTTGCAGACCTTACAACGACCTATCCCATCTGTATAAGAAACATAGATAGATAGATAGATATGTAAAAGATGTTCTTTGTTTATCTATAGTACGAGACGGTTCTCGCTTTACAGAATAATACAATTATTCGAAGTGATCGTAGAAGAATCTTAATGACTGAAAATGTAGGTATTCGAACAGAATATGTAATTGAAACTTATCGACTATTTTTAGTTTTCATTGATCATACCGAAAATAATGGATGGAACTAAGACGTATTCAAACAAAAAGAATGCAATAGTTCATTGGTTCTTTTGTCTGTTCTTGCATGTAAATCATTCTTGTCGCATTTCCATCTCTTATTTGATCTACATATGATTACATCACTTCTTTAGAATCTAGAATAAGATCTTGCCATCTGTGTGACATAATAATAATTTCTTTTTATAAGTTCGTTCTGTTTTCATGATTAACCTCTCTCTCTCTTATATCGTTTGCCGACATCCAATTTCCTGTTAGAGAGAATATAAATTCGAATGATCTATAGTCATCGCATAACCTATCAATTTATCTTCGAAATAGAAATTCGATCCTCCAATTTCATTTCTCTTCTCATCCGAGATCCTATTGCATACACTAGTCCAACACGAAACAAAGGGCCTAACGACCTCAAGGTACGATTCAATCAATAAACCTTGAAGAATTCGAGTTAAATTAGCGCGAGTGGGTGTGTGTGTATATGTATCATATATTCATTAATTGATAATATATAAAGAGAAAGAAAAAAGAACTAAGTTACAACTGAAATATCAAAAGAAAAAAAAAGAGAAAGAAAGAAAACAAAATTGAATGATATTACAGACAAGTAAGAACGAGAGAGAAATAGAGAGACACAAAAAAAAAAGCAAAAAAATTTGAGATATTGGTCTTAGTAAGCAGAACGTCCAATAATGTCACTGTGATCATCATCAAAATCATTACTTGTTGTATCATCAATTAAACGCAATTGGTATGTTGACGTAAGCTGATTGGGATTTGAATGTTGTTGTGGTTGATGATGATGAATTTGTGATGTACTTTCAGTCATTGACGAAAAACAACCTGATGTCGATGAACGACATTCACCGATGTCGGAACCTTCGAACGAAAGCGATGTTGGAGGTTCAATATGACTTAGAACATTATCGAGAGTGTTTCTTGCCTTTAAAGAAAACGAAAACAATCGAAATTTGAATTTTATTTTCAATGAAGAAAAAAAAAGATTACTGTTGATGAAGTTTCATTTGAAAACCAAACAATTGGGTTTTCTCTATGTTCATCAGCTATAATCTCGTTTAATCGATTGTAAATTTCTAAGAAACTAATTCGATTATCTGGTATATAATCCCAGCACATTAACATCAATTCAAATCTACACGAAAAAAAACAACAGATCGTTTTGTTTGTTTTCGAAAAAAGAAAATACGAACAAAGTTTCGGTACATTGTATAGGCTTTTCTAAAGTTCCTTTCGTTGTTGTTATCAAGGAGATCACTTGTTGATTATTAAGTGGTGAATATGGCACTTGTCCTAAGGTTATAATTTCCCATAGAACAATTCCGAATGACCTGAGAAAAAAAAGAGCCGTCTAGTAAATCTGTCTGTTTTTTTTCTTCAAATTGATTTATTTACCAAATATCCGAACGAGATGTAAAAACGGCATCGAGAAGTGATTCCGGTGCCATCCAACGAACTGGCAACAGAGCTTCACCTGTTTTTCTATAGTAATCCTGTTGACTTAACATTCTTGCCAAACCGAAATCACCGATTTTCACTTGAAGTTTATCCGTTAATGAAACCAAACAATTTCTCGCTGCTAGATCTCTATTTAAATAGAAAACAAAACCGAGAAAATCTTCTTTGTCAAGTAAATTTCTTTTTGCTAACCGATGAACATAAGAATTTTGCTCGAGATAACAAGCTCCATCGGCGATTTGTCTAGCAATTTCGAGGCAATCATCGTAGGACAATTGACATTGAGATTGCGTTGAATTCGGTCGACAACGTCGAAGATAATTCTGTAGATCACCTTGTTCCATTAATTCAAGAACAAGATATTGCGCATGAACATCTTGATGTAAACAAACGCCTAAGAATCGAACGATATGTGCATGCTGAAATTGATTCATTATGACCGCTTCTTTGAGAAAATCAAGACGTTGTTCAGCAGTTGCCGAACTTAATAATGTCTGCAAAGAAAAGACACGTTAGGATAAGCTGTTTTGTTAGATAAGAATTTTACTTTAATTGCAACAGGTTTATGATTGAATTTTCCAGCATAAACTTCGCCTAGATATCGAAATTAAATTATTTCTAAATTCAAATTCAAATTATTAACGAACCAAATGCTCCCTTGCCAATTAATCGATCAAGTTTGAGTAGAGTTCGTTCGATTTTTTGTAGTTTATTCAAATCCACATTTGTCGGTGTATGACTAAGAAAACAATTAGTAATTTTATTTTTAACAACTAGAATTTGAATTCTTACTTCCATGTATATAAAATATTATCTTTCAATGTATTTGGAGAATTGATTGATCTCAGATGTTCTAATTCTTTATCAGAAATTTGACCATTTTCACGGTATTTATTTTTTAATTTGCCATAAAGTTTTCTATTTCGTACTGAAATTAATTTAGGAAAAAAAAGCACAAATTAAAAATGAATTCATTCGGCTTGTTTGTTTGTTTGCTTTGACTTACGATAACAGGCAAAGAATAAGAAACCGAAAAGAATAAGAAGTAAAACTGAAATTAAAACTGTAAAAATAACGATTCGATTGCTTGTATTCGTATGATGAATCGCTAAAAGAACAATAACGATGCACTGTTTTGATACGAATGAACTCTCTTACGATCGATATTAATCTGAAATTGAGTATAATTTGTTTCTTGTTGTCCAAAACGATTTCCCACATAAATTCGAAATGTTAAATTCGTTTGTTGAATTAATTTCGAATCCAATTGATAGAAATTATCCTTTCCTCGATAGATCGATGTCCAATTATCGGCCGATCTAAATCAACATCGATATTTTCATCAACCTCTATTTTGCTTTTCTCTGTATCATCATACTTTGTAAACAATTCATAATAATAATCTGGTCCAAGATAGAACGGATTCTTCCAGACAATCGTTCGATTAGTATTGACATAGGAATATGTCAATGATTCGACATCTGGTGAGCTACTCGTTGTTTGAAATGTGAAATTTCTGGGCTCATCATAATAGATAAACGATGACGACGCTGATGTAGCCAATGGACAAGTCATACGAACGGATAGAGTGTAGTTTTCTTCGGGTTGAAGTTTATCGAATAGGATCGTACATTGTCCATGGTTGATATCGAAGACTGAAGTTAGATTTTTAGTTATATCGCATTGATTTCGAGAAATCGGTTTCTAAAAATAAAGATCGTCGTAATTTCAATATGAAAAAAAAACAAATTTCTCGTACAGATTTCGAATAAACAATTGCTTTAACTTCAATGTAAGATAAACATAAATGACGTATGACTACACGTTGAGAACGAATTGACATGGGCAAAAATTCGACATTGATTGGCATCGATGGTTGAATCAATATCGGATAGTCGATAATTGATTGTCGATGATTATTCGAGAAGAATAATTGAATTGTACTCGTATATTCAGTGATATTTTCGGGTAATTCAATAGAAAATCCGATTGTTTTTTTTGTTTGACGACCAATCGATGACATTCGATGATTATCTAATGGTTTAGCCGTCTTTGTTGTTCGATATTGTTTATCTAAGAAAATTTATAATAGAATAAATTAATCAATTCAATCGATCTGATTTATATTTACCATTGATATTGTATGAAAGTGTTATATTTGCAAGTAAATTCGAACGTTGTTGAGGATAAGTTAATGACACAAGATAGAGATGTGTGTGTGGAAAAATAAAGGATTCAATTTGTTCGATAGATAGAAGTTGACTTTTCGATAGAATCAAAGCTAAAAGATTTGAAATTGTTTTTAAGAAAAAAAGAACGAAATTTCTTTTGTTTGTTGATTTACTATTTTCATCTGATAATGCGAGTGTTTGAAAAATATATGATGGCAAAATACGAGAACTGTTTCCATCGGATATTTTTAAAGATATGGAATAATTATGATTCGGAAGTAGATTGTTAATAAAGAAATTATTTGTTTGAATATCCTAGATACGAAATATGAATGTTATTTGTTTTTTTTTTGATTCTTTCAAAAATTTACTTCAATCGTTGATTCGGGTATATTCGTATGAATGTTTCGAATGTTAGCATGAATAGATATTGATGAACATTTGATAGTAGAAAATATATTTTGAAATTGAATTTGAATGGAGGATGAAGTGATTTCTACATGCTCAAATTTGCCAAAATCTTGTCGATAGATACTACAGATGGATGCATCTGAATATAATCAAATTATTTCGATTTGTTTGCTCTTTTTTTTCTCATTAAAATAAATGAATACCTGTTTGAACAATTTGATTAAGAATAAAAAAGATAACTAAAATAACCGATAGACCGAAAAAGAAAATAGAAAATATTTGTTCATTCTAACACAAATGCTTACATAAGAAAGAATTTGTTCGAATCATTATTCGTATTGTTGCTTGTCTAAAAATTCAAAATCATTTAAGTTTCGATTAACATGTTGTTCGTGACACTCACTCAATTTTCTTTTTTTTTTCTTCTTTCTCGCTCACACTAGTGCTCTTTTGTACGGTACCACACATGCATTCATTTAATCGAGTGAGTGAAAGAGCTTCACTTCGCCACTTATGTCGATTATGAAACAATAGCTACATGATCGAACATATACATACATACATGCATGCATACGTACTAAACAGACGCCACGTTCTTCTATTTTCTTTCGCGTTTTTTCTCTCTCGTCACTTTCGAAAAGAAATATGTGAAGAGCTGTAAAACACATCTTCATCTACACCTCAAAAATTTACTATCAGTGCCTGGATTCTGTCGATTATTCCGTTTGTTCGTGTCTTCAGTTTCTTTTTACTAGTCATCGAGATAATCAGTTGCATATTGAGATGAAAAAGGCTACTAGTAATACTAATGTTGTTGTTCTATACGCATATTTATCCACTAAGAAGTACTTTCTTCTCTGCTAAGACGTAATTAACGCCTTTTCCAAGTACGATCAACAACTAGTATTATTGTTTTCTTCTTCTTCTCTTTCGACCTTCTTGTCTACTTACGAAAGATATCCAGAGATCAATTACAGTTTATCTAAACCATATCTGTATGAAAAAGGAATTAAGACTTTAAAAATCTCTGCTTTCTTTTTTTTCTGACTGTCTCGAAATGGTCAATTAACATGAGAATCATTATTTCAATTAGCAAATCGCTTGTTTTCGTCCATATTGACAACAATGTGTAAATGAGACGTTGATCGATATACTTGACGTATAGGTTTTGTATGCATGTATGTGGAAAAAAAGAAAGCCAATTAACAAGAAGCAAAAAACACCATCTGCTAATCTACCAATAATGGAAACAGAGGGATCATGTTGTTGTGATATACGAGCAACCTATAAGTTCTCTCTTTCGTTTAGCCTTAACGTTTTTTTCTTCTTCTTCTCCTCTTTTTATCATTTCCAAAAGGATCGAGATCAAGTGGAGAAAAAACAAAAGAACAGAAGGCGCATAGACGGAAAATGTCCAGTTAGTATCAACAAAAGAAGAAGAATGTTGGAAATGCATCCTGTCGTATAGTCTAGAAAGTAGAAAAAGTAATCCGAGATATCATAACTATGCTGTAGACAACTGAACATATGTGTTTGCTTGTTCAGTCTCATATTTATCGTCTCAATTCTTACACAACATGTACATACCGGAAGAATCAAAATTGACATGCATTCATATATCTCCGATGGATTTTCCTAATGGACTTTGACAAGTACTAGTAATCGCTAAATTATTTGAGCCATCCATCATTCAACGCGCTGACTGTTCATTAAAGGCATATACTTTGTCTACAGATATATACATATATACACATATATATATATTTTTATGACGTGTCTATGTGTAAACAAGCAATGATGATCTGTATCTGTCTTTTTTTTCTTGCGTTCGTGCAAGTATATCAATACTGAGAAAAATGAAGCTCAACCTTGGTGTATATACCAAAGCAGTGTTCTGACGAATACCTACAGGCCACATGTCTATTGATACAATCCTCATGTGTGACATTTTCTCATATACAGAACCTATCACTTATTTACTTACTTGCTTACTGAAATCGTTTCATCGAACTAACTGAACAAAATCTACTAATGACAAGAAAAATAGACGAATCGTCTCTTGCTTTGCGTCTCTGTTAATGAATTAGAGATTTAGGTAATAAATTTTTCCCAGATGGAGTTCGTCTTTGCTCTTATTACTTTCAATCAAGCAAGAAAATTGACACTATTACCTTGAATAATATTAATTGATAATTATTGTAGCAATACGATTAGCTAAATAACGACATGAGTGTCAACATGAAATGCACAACTGAAGTGTCAATGAATAGAACACTATTATGAAAGAGAGAGAGAGAAAATAATATAAAGATAAAACTCCGCCCGTTGGACGACGAAAAAGAAATAACTAAATCGTTGTTAACAGAAAAAAAGGAGAAGAGAGAGAGAGAGAGAGAGCAGTTGTATACTATCAACATTAACAAAGAAAAAAAAATGCAGCAACTGTTCTTTCTCTATCTCTTTTTCTTCTTTCTCGCTTAACTTCATCTTCATGCAGTATCTTCTCACTAACTAACGAACTACTAGCATATGTGTACATCAAAATGAGACGAAAGATTGATCTGTTTGAGAGTACTCAGCATGATGTCTATGGCTGATGATCATTAAAAATTCTCTTGCACAAATCAAAACAATTAGACTAGTAATCATGAATTAGTGCTCAAAGAAATCATACTGAACAATAAATAGAAATAACAATTTTCATGTTTACAAAAGATTCTAATGATATATCAACATATTTCGCGATGCTTATTTTCTTTAGTGTCAATCTTCATCATTTTTCAACAATCTAATTTTATCTTATTGAAATAGGATTTCTCTTTCTTTTGTTAATGTTAATATACAGATTTGTTTTGATTTTGTTTTCTAGAGCGTAATCGGGTCGTGAATATCTTTCTCTTTTTTTATCGATCGGAAACAATACATAATAAAACGCTCAAGTGATAAAGAAACATTTGCATACATCGAGTTTCAAAGAAGATCTATTTTTATTCGATAAAAAAGAAGAGAAAAACGAAACACTCGTGGAATCACTTTTTTGTCTATGATGAGATCAATCACAGTTACATAATTACGTAAATAACAATAAGAAAAGAGAAGTTACAGTTTAATCAGGATCAAAAAGTCGTTGAGCTACGTCATTAACAAGCCAATCGATTCCTTCTAAAAGATTCTGTCCTGTCAATGCTGAACATGGCATAATTGTCCAATGATGTTTATGAATTGAATCGAGGTCCAGGAGCGTTCGAATTTCTTGTAAAGAACATGCGCCGACAATATCTTGTTTATTAGCAAAAACGAGTAACGATGAGCCCATTAAACGTTCTTCTTTTAATAATTCTTGAAGTTCAGCTCGACATTCACCTAAACGCATTTTATCAACACTATCAACAACCCAAATGATCGCTTCTGTTGCTTCGAAATAATTTCGCCAATAGGATCGAAGTGATTTCTGTCCACCTTAACGAAAATATCATCCATTCAGAAAAAAAACAATAAAATCTAGTTAACTGAAACCTACCAACATCCCAAACATTTAAAACATAATCGGCATAATTAAATGTTTTTATATTAAAACCAAGTGTTGGTGCAACGGAATCGATCTCTTCACCATTGATTCTCGATAGAATAGTCGATTTGCCTGCATTATCAAGTCCGACAAGTAGCAGACGCATTTCTTTTTCTTTTCGACGTAATTTTTTTAAAATACTCAGAAGTACCATGTTATCTGTTTATATATTTTCTATCTAATAGAAATAAATATAATCTACAGTCAGAGAGACAATTTAATTAAAGAAAAACAAACGAGTAAAAGAAAATGAATTCTTATATATTTCGTTTTGTTTTTTTGAAAGAAAAGAATAAAGGAACAAATTCTGATAGACGCACAGATAGAGTTCTTTTATTTGAAAAGAAGAAAAAAAACTAAAGAATAGAGATCGAAATTGCTGCCCGAATATTTATGGAAGGAGCATCAAAAACCATTTAATATCTATTTAAAAAGAAAACAGAAATAATCAATAATAATGAAATTCAAAAAGAGATTCTACCTGTAGTAATTAGGTTTGAACGGTCCGGCTTTATTAATTCCTAAATATTTGCACTGTTCATCCGTTAATTCAGTTAAATGAGCATCGAACGCAGGGAGATGAAGACTTGCGACATATTCATCTAAATAAAAGACAAATAACGGATTATTCGATTGTTTTTTTATTTTTCAATCATAGAAAATTTACCCATTTTTTTCGGTAATAAATAAACATCACATTTATATCGATTAGCTGGAGCATTATAAAGTTCAATCAATGCTAATGCCTAAAAATAAAGCCAAATGTCAAAATGTAACTAAGAGAAGAATATGTTTCGTTTTTGTACGTACTTGTGTAGCAGCAGTAATTGAAACAACAAACGATGGTACACTCGAACAGCACAAATTCATAATTCGACCTTCGGCAATCAACACAATTCGTTTTCCATT
>ERZ778020.1117-NODE-1117-length-26536-cov-4.042030_pt1 | contig 26536 bp, 33 predicted proteins | sample MGYA00375750_ERZ778020 | MGnify/ENA primary metagenome ERZ778020 (study PRJEB29350, sample SAMN05389818) | bioreactor metagenome | isolation source: Ammonium sulfate bioreactor | place: South Africa: University of Cape Town | collected 2014-03-17 ...
CGATAGAATATTGAAGAAGAAAACTCATTCGCTTACATCATCGATATGATTGAGAATATTTCGTGCAGATTTTTCTTTTCAGGTGAATGAATTGCTCAAATCGATGAATTCGTTTTGTTTTTTCATTGGACGAAGAAAATCGATTCGAAATAATTACAAAACACATATGGAGAAAACAAAATTCACCAATCAGTCAATAACGCAGAGCCAATGAGAAATCAGTTGACATTCTTTTTCTTTTCTTCTCTTTCTCTCTCTCTCTCTCTCTCTCTCGTTCTTTCTGTGGAACTAGTAAAAAAAAGACACAAATGAAAGTGCACGCATGCGATTTGTGCATTATTCATTCAGACCAGTGAAGAGACCATTCATCGTTGTGCATTAGTAATAATGTCTCTTTCTTTTTTTCTCTTCTCTTCTCATCTCACTTTTTCCATCGTTCTTTTTTTTATCGTCATTTCTTTCTTTTTTTACTTAACCTGCTGTTGCTCCTTTTTCTTTTCTCTTCTCGCTCGTGTTCGTTTTACTGACACGATAGTCTGCAGGTGGTTCTTCCTTTCTTTAGTTTAATTCTCGACCTATTACGTTCTCGTAAAGGCATCAGCAAGTTAAACAAAGATAAGATTCATTCAGTCAGGTAATTGGAAAGAGTTCGCGCTGATGAAGATGTTCGACGTTCCTATTGACCAACTGACGCCGAAATCAAGGCGAATAATCAAGAGCTACGTGCAACAGCTTATCTAATATCTGTCTATTAAATACGCGTTGGCACGAAAGAAAAACGTAAATAGTTTTTTCTTCTTGTTATTTGCAGATCTCTATGATGATGTCAAAGTCTCATACAAATGAATTGAAATTTTCCATTCAAAATCTTATTGATACAAAAAGTAAATCGTCAGAATCAACTCGAACAAAAAATCAATCATTGAAATGTTTAATGATCAATAATAATCAACCATCGACGGCACATCCCATACCGATGATAAAACCGAAAGTACCTCATCCATGTTGGTCATTTTTTTCTCAATTAACAAACAATAAAAATCTCAATCATAATAATCTTCCATTTAATTCATCGTTAATATTTTTAAATAAAATGAATCAAGTTTGGGAACATTTTCAACGTACACAAATTTCACCATCAATGACGACAACAACGACGACGACGACAGAAAATTATGATGGTTCAGATGAAGAAATCAATATGGAAACATCATCATCATCCATACGACAACATCGAAATGATGACGATGAAGATGATGATGAAAGTATCGACGATGATGAGGATGATGAAGTAGAAGAAGGTGAATGTTCAACGAGTACTGGTGAAAAACATCATACAAGATCGAACAGTGATGAAAATGATAAACTTAAAAATTATCCATGTACACAATGTGGAAAAGTAGGATTAATCAAAACGATAAGATTTCATGGTTTTTAATATGATTTTAGGTATTTACTGCTCAATATAATTTAGTTCGACATATGCCAGTGCATACAGGCATTCGACCATTTGTTTGCAAGGTTTGTGGAAAAGGTTTTCGTCAAGCATCAACACTTTGCCGACATAAAATCATTCATACATCTGAAAAACCTCATGCTTGTCGAATCTGTGGCAAAGCTTTTAACCGTTCGTCAACATTGAATACACACATGCGCATACATCAAAATTTTAAGCCTTGGGTATGTTCATCTATCTCATCAAATCAATTCATCGAAATAACTATTTGCCAATTTAGATATGTGAATTTTGTGGCAAAGGTTTTCATCAAAAAGGCAATTGGAAAAATCACAAACTAACGCATTCGTCAACAAAACAGTATCAATGTTCCATCTGTTCAAAAGTAACCAATCATTGAGCGTGGAAATATTTTTATTTTTCTTCTCTTTCATAGGCTTTTCATCAAGTGTATAATCTTAAATTTCACATGTATACTCATTCAGAGATCAAACCATATTCGTGTATGATTTGTTCGAAAGGTTTCTGTCGAAATTTTGATCTGAAAAAACATGTGCGAAATGTTCATGTCAGTTCGACGAGTACAAATGGTGTTTCACAAAGAAATCTCGAACATTGCGAAGATGATGACGATGACATCGATGATGAAGATATCGATGAAGAGGATGATTGTCATTAGCACATGATTTTTCAGATAAAATATATATATTAAAACATTACAATTTCTTTTGTTTTCTTTTTCATTTAATCCTTTTTTTTGTATCTTGATGTGTGTGTGTGTACTGATCGAGAGAAATAAATATATTTGCGTGTGTATATGTATTAATCGAAGTCACTTAACCAATTAATCGAGTCCGAACACGCGACAGACGAAACAAATGGTCTAATGCTGTTTTACATTCTATGCCTGCCGAGAGGAAACTGAAGCGATAATTAGGGAGGGTGGAGATTTTGTATTCTCCTCTTAACATACGTTTCTTTGTTGTTGTATTGTATTTTAAACAACTACTCATCCTTCCTCCCACCCTCCTCCTCCTCCAATCATTAAATCCAGGCAACGTTCATCAACATTTTTCTCGATAGGTAAATTTAATTCTCAGAAAGAGAGAAAAAACAGCAGAAGCCTGCAGGCGAAATGTACATCCGTTTATTCTGGTTTTGTCTCTCTTTTTCTAAAAGTTACTTTATGCTTTTAAAAGATGATCCATTCATTGCGTGACAAAAATGAAGAAAAACATTCATCGAACTCGATTACAATCAGTTATTTTTCTCTCTCTCTCTATTCATTGGATATGGTTGAAGAGGTACTTATCGACGACAAAATCAGTTCCATAATGTACACTCCTCCTCCGACATTCTTTTCATATTTCAAACAGCTTTTTGTTTCTTAATAGGATCTTTTGCTTAACCTCATTTCCACTTGACAACACTTGAACACAACAACGAGAATAAATTGAGAAAAAAAAATGTTCATCATTAGCTTAAACGAGTTTACAAATTGGCTCCCTTGTGATTTCTTTTCAATCTATCGGCATGTTCAAAACTGATTCGAAAGAGAAATAAGTTTAGTTTATTTCAATTTTATTATGGCAAAATGAAAAAAAAAAGAAGTAAAGAAACAAACGCACACGCACACACACAAAGAAAAATACTACACGCATCCCCAAAAAATATTTTCTTTGTCATAGTTTTCACATTTTTATTGCCTTGAAAGAAAAAACGAGAAAACTAGATCTATTCTCCGGCCCCAACCTGTGTGTCCCAATTGTATACAAAAGTCAAATATCACATATCTACGAAGCATAAATTGGCAATAAATCTCGCTGAATTTCATGATCACCATGTTTTACGCCGAGCCATTCGTTACATGGGAATAAAATCTTCTCATCTGTTTCCATATTAATAACTTCAACTTTGTCAAGAAACCAATCTGCATTGAAAAATCCACTATTATCATGTTCGATATGCAGTTTTTCTAATTGGCCTAAATCTAAACATTCGATGACGAATTCATCGACTTGTCTACGTTCGAATAGATTTCGTCCTTTTTGTTTCAATGGTCGTTTGCCTGTATCGCCTAATGTACCATAGAGAATAATCGATACATTGGCATCTGTACCCGCTTCCGCGACATCGCCTGTATGTACAATGATTTTGTAGTTTATTGTTCGACGATGACGTTGTTTCGAAACGCGATCTTCTTCTTTATTTTGACAATCGAATTCATCGCCTCGATTATTAATTTCGATCCATTTTCGAATGGGAAATTCGTACATTGTGCCTGTTGATGCGTCCGTAACATTGATTTGAGATACATGCCAAAAAGCTTGTCGATCTTCGTATGATGGAAGTGGATGATCACGTCGTTCTTCGTGACCAACGATTATTTGCGTTAATTCGCCCAATGATCGACTTTCAAATGTAAATCGATCGGTTTTTCCACTAGACAACAAAAAAGAGCAGATTCAATTGATTTCCATTCGAAAAAAAAAATGTTTGTTTTTGTTTTTACTTTCGTAAGATTTTCTTCTGTGGTGTATTTTTGAAATAGAATTTCTCCGAACGTTTCTTCTTGCCAATTAAAATAACCCAACCATTTTGCGTTGTACCTGCATCTCGTTTGTCCGATGTTGTTACTTCAATTTCATAGGAAACCCTTCCGCCCGGTGTTGTCGAACCACGTCGACTTGTATTCGATGAATTTTCATCACAAACAAGTTCTCGTACGATTTGTTTGTCGTCTTTCTTCGATGACAACCATTTATTACATGGAAACTTGTAATGTTGTCCGGTTTGCGTGTCTTCAACTAGAACATATTCTAAATGCCACGAACTTTTCATAAATGCTGAATCATCATGTCGAATACGTAGTTTAGTTAATTCGCCGAGACTCAAGATATTTTCGAAGAGAAATTCATCATCATGATTACGTTCGAATTTATTTCGATGTTTACTCGAATGTTTCAATTCTAATTCGCCACTATCACCCGTTTCGCCAAAAAGAGTCACAAATACATTCGAATCACAGCCGGCGCCATCGATATCACTTGTTTTCGTCACAATACGATAGGTTGTTTCTTTAATCAATGCTTGACCATCTTTCGATATCGGCAAATCTCGATGATAGTCGGTCTCAGCTGAGATCCAATCCATGAGACCAAAGAAATATGAACGTGGTCGTTCGTTTGCTCTTGTTTGTTTTATAAGTTCGATATTTTCCAAGAACCATTTACTTCGCGCTTTTTTACCCTTGGGAATGATTCGTGCACGGATTTTCAATGGTTTACCAACATCATCTAATTCGATTTGAAAACGATCGATTTTGCCTCGTTCAAAATTGCCTTCATCTTTACGAATAATATGTTCGGACGATGAACCATTAACACCGAATAATTTCAAGCCAACATCACAATCGCAACCCGCATGTTCAACATCGCCCGTATAGATCGTTACTTCGTATGGAATTACTACACGAAACAAAACAAAGATTGTTGATGATGTTTGTAGATTTTGAACTTACGTGGTCGATAGGATGATTGATTTCCACTTTGAACTTGAAGTCGACGTTTTGTTCGTCCATCGCTCTTGTTCTTGGCTAACCATTGATGACAATCGAAATAATACGCACGACCATTCGTTGGCATTTCAATGCGAATGCCATCGATGTACCAACTATCGGCATCTGTTTGACCATCGTGTTCAATTTCGACGACGTCCAATTCGCCGATGTCTCTTGCTTGAATAGAAAATGTATCGACATTGCCCGGTTCGAAACGTCGACGTTGCATTAATTTCAATGGAATTAAATTCGTTTTCTGACCCTTTTGACCAAACAAACGAATGTAAGCATTCGCCGATGTTCCGGCATCGGATGCTTGGCCTGTTGTTATGCGAATTGTGTACGGTATTGTATCGCCAGTTTGATCACGTGCTTCTTCATCTTCGGCAATACTTGTCATGAGATTTTTACGTTGACCTGCACGGAATGGTTCGTTTTTACTATCGACAGATGTTAAACTCGCTTTGGAACCACCGATCGATCGAGGAACGGAACCAACGCTACTCATCGAACCTTGATAATCCTTTAAAAAGAAAATTGCTTTCAGAGAACTATTTGTCGTCATTGATTTGATTTACTTTTTCGTATAGAGTTCGTTCGATTTTCTTGTCTCCTTTGGATTTTGATAGCCATTGTTCACAATGAAAAACATAAGTTTTAATATCATCAACGACTTCGACACGTTCCAACAGCCAATCGGCATTCATAACTCCGCTATTATCATGTCGAATTTTTAGTTTATAAATATCTCCTAAATTGGCACACTCGATTTTAAATCGATCCATTTGTTTTCGTTCGAATTTATTCGTATGCGTTTCAGATTTCGATAGTTCACGTTCGCCTGTATCACCTTTATCGCCAAATATCGTACAATAGACATTTGCATCTGTTCCAGCACCGAATTTATCGGCCGTATAAACATCAACAACATACTGTTTCACTAAAAGAAAGAACGAGAAAAACAAAAAATTATATAAAAAATATTGAAAACGATCGTTTTTTTACTGTCTAATCGATCTCGAACGTCTTTTTCTTTCACTCTCAATTGGCCATCTCTGGTTAGTTTTTCTTCGATAACTTTATCGGGTACGAGTTCACGAATAATTTGTCGATCGTCTTCGTTCTTAGCAAACCAACGATTGCATGGAAAAACGTACGTGCTCGTCTTTTGATTGTCGAGTAGACGACGAATTTCAACACGATCTAAATGCCAAGCCGCACCTGAAAACAAAACACGTTTAGTTCCAAAATTGATCAGCAAATCCAGTGAAATCGTTTACCGAAACCACTATTGTCGTGACCGATGCGAATTTTTGTGATTTCTTCTCCGACATCTTCGAGTTCAGGTACAAATACGTCGGTGGAACCAGTCTGGAATTTGCCTTTGCGTTCGGTTTTACTGCATAAAGTTACTTGACCAGTTGTTTTCTCTTCGCCATAGATTTCAATGAATACATTCGCATCTGTTCCTGCATTGGACAATTTCGATGTGTAAATTTTGATTTCATACGGAATATCTATTCGAAACAAACGACAAAAAGACTCGATATCGAAGAAATTGAAATGAGATTTTATCTACGTGGTTGATAGATTTCTGTTGCTTTCTCTTGTGGATAAAGTTCGACTTCTAATTCATGATTTCCTTTCGATTTACTAAGCCATTTTCCACATGGAAATACCCATGAACGGCCCATCTTTGGCACGTCGATGACTACTCGTTCCAATAGCCAATCCGGTCGTAAACCTGAATTATCATGACCAATTCTAAAGAAAATCTTCGTGTTTTTTCTGTTAAATCGAACTTGTTTTTCATACTTAATCTTCTTTGGTTCTCCGATATCCATAGACTCAATTTCGAATACATCTTGATGACCACTTTCAAACGGATCTTTATGCGTCTTCGATGTCATCAATGGTACGATTCCTATTGAAATTCGACAATCAGTTTTAAGAAAGCAAAAATCTTCGTCAAACCTGTATCATTCAAATCGCCGAAAATAGTAATATAAACGTTCGCATTGGTGCCCGTTCCGAATTTATCCGACGTGAAAACATTGACTTTATAGGTCGTAGCGAGTGCTAAACATGTCGAAGAGAGAGAGAGAGAATTAATATTTCACAACGAAAGATTTGCCAAAAAGAAAAAAAATAAAGAAGGGGAACAATCATTTAACGGATAACTAATTAATCAATTTTCAGCTCTATGCGTATATTTTTTTTTCGTTGAAACAAATAAGCAACATGAATAACAACAAAAACATGGAGAAAGTTATTGAAATACAACTCGATTTTACGATCCACGACGAGTATGTGCTGGAGAAAATGAATTGATCGAAAAATATTTGTCGATAATCATCGAATTTCATTTACTTTACCTTTCATTTCTAAGTTATAATCCATAGACGATCCCGACACGCTTTCTCGTGCACTGGCAAGTCGAAGTGCTTTGTTTTCTAAGGCGGGAATTTCCCGAGAGATCATGCCGTCGTCTTCATTAGTTGCTAACCATTTCTGACAAACGAAATGATAGACTTTTTCGGTTTCAGGATCGACGATTTCGACACGATCGAGAAACCAAGCTGCACCAATCTATTCGTAAAAAATAGATGAGAGATTCTTGTTTCGAATAGAAAACTTACACCGCTGTTATCATGTCGAATTTTGATTTTACGAAGTTTACCTAACGAAACCGCTTTGACTTCGAAGATATCTTCCTAAAATATTCAATTTAATAAGATAAATAAAAGAAATTCGTGAACAAACTTGGCCATCTTCGAATTTATTTTTATGATTCGAGTTTTTCAATTGTCGTTCTCCTGAATCAGTGTGTTGACCGTAGATTGTTAAGAATACATTCGCATCAGTACCAGCACCTCGTTTTCTGCCCGTAAATACATGTACATTATATGAAACTTCTGCAAATAAATTTAGAATTTTTCAATTTTTTCTCGATATGAAAATGAGTTTGTTTTTTGTTAACCTTTCTCTGAACTTAAAATATTGCCATCGGCATCAGTTGGCATCAATTCTCGAACTGTTTGTCGATCGCCTGAACTCTTATCGAACCATTGTCGACAAACGAACCAGTATTCTTCGACATTTGGATCTGTGGCACTTATCTGACTGAGACGATGAGATCCAACGTTTTTAAATGCTAAAAAAGATCAAATAATCAACAATAAAAGCACGAAAAAAAACAGACAACTCGTCTTACATTTCTTTCGTCTGTCCTGTGGTTCATTCAAATGTCTTTGGACAAGAACCTAGAAGATTTTCGTTCATCAAAAATGATGTTAAAATAAAAAAAAGTTTACTTTTTCAAGATACCAAGCCGAACCAAATCCGGAAGAATTATGTCCAATACGAATCTTTTGTATTTCTCCAATATCTGGTGCTTCGAGTTTAAATTTATCGACCTTAAATTATTCATGTTTTTTTTGACTATACAATCTTCGAATATTTTCATACTGCTTTCTGTTCGAATGTGTCCGATTTATTCTTCAAAACAATCTCTTCTGTTTTACCATTTAAACCATACATTTGAATAAACACTTTCGCATCCGTTCCAGCTCCTGATTTATCTCCCGTAAAAACTGTTACTTCATACGGAATAACTAAAATAAATACGATTTTTAAGAAGACAATCGAGATGGTTTCGCGTGTTTTTACCGCTCTGTTTTCGTGTCACATCTGATGGCGTGAGATTGAGTTCAATTTGACCATCATCTTCATTTTTATCTAACCAACGATGACAAGCAAATCTAAAGATATCGAATAAAAATACAATTTTCTGTTTTCTTTTCTCCTTACCGGTAAGCTTCGCCTCGCATTGGAATATCGATTTCAACCCAATCGAGAAACCAACCGGCGCCCGGTCTTTTCCCATTATGTCCAATTAAAATCGATTTAATCTTGCCGAGATCATCGAATTCATATGTAAATTTATCGATTTGATTTCGTTCGAATTTATTTTTCGTATTATCCGATTGTCTCAATAGAATCTTATCGGAATCGCCTTTGCTGCCGAAGATTTTCAAATGTACATCGGCATCTGTTCCAGCACCGAAAACATCTCCGGTTTTTATTTGAACATTGTACGTTGTTTTGTCTAAATGTTGAGTAGCTGTATTCAATGTTAATTCACGAACTATTTTGCCATCGTCTTCATCAGTAGCAAGCCATCTAAAAAAAAACAAGATCGAGAGAATGAAGAAAGCGTTTCGTTTTCTCTACCTATTGCATTCGAATGTTGCCGGCGGATACCGTTCATCTGCAGGACGAACAACAACTTTGGCAAGAAACCAACCAGCACCAACACCTAGACAGTAAAAAATTTGGTTTATTTCGGAGAACATTTGAAACATACCACGTCCATCGTGACCAATACGAATTTTTTGAATGTTTTTCAATGACACTGCTTCGATAGCAAAACTATCCATCTAAAAACCGATTTATTCGTTCTTAAAATAGTTCTATCTAGTTTCTTACTTGATTTCTCTCGAATTTATTTGCATTCTTCGTCTCTTCCAATGGTCGTTCTAAATACAAATTCATATTTCATTTTCATCTTTGATATTTCATCAAAACTCTCTCACCTCCTGTATCACCACAATCGCCAAATATATTAATAAACACATTTGCGTCTGTTCCTGCACCACGTTTATCACCTGTGTACACATCAACAGCATAGTTCGTCACAGGCAATGGTCGTTTGATTTCAGGACCTTCAGCCGGCAGTTCTCGAACGATTGAATCACCTTTACCCTTCTGTAACCATTTGCCACAACGGAAAATATAACGTTTATTTGTTTTCAAATTTTCCATTTCAATCTACAGATTTAAAATCATTATCTTCTGTTTTCCTTCTTTCTTGTCTCTATGGCTTACTTGATCAAGATGCCATGCTGCAAATGCTTTTGCATTATCATGACTAACACGTAGTTTATACGGTTTACCGACTTCAGTTACATCGACTTTGAATTCATCACATTTGCCCGCTTCAAACGTGTCCGATTTACTTTTTAATTTAATATCATCAGATTTGCCATCATGTCCATATAGAACTAATTTTACTTCAGCATCAGTACCTGCTCCTCTTAGGTCACTTGTATAGACCCAAATGTACCAAGGAGTAGCTGGAAGAAAAAACATCAAGTTTCAACATGTACAAGAAAAAAATGAATTTACTTGGTGGACGTTGTTCACGTAAGGATAGATCTTCTTTTAATCGTCGTTCAATTTTATGATCATCCTCATCTGCAGCTAACCAACGATTGCATGGAAATGTTTGTTTAATACCTGTACTTGGGCAATCGACAACAACCTAATAGGAACATTTTTAAAAAATCATGATTAGCTATATATTTACGCAAGTTTTCAACAAACTTTATCAAGAAACCATCCTGGTCCTCGGCCACTATTGTCATGTCCAATATCTAGTGCTGTCAATGGACTAAGCTCATCTGGTGCTTGTATTGCACATAAATCAACTGAGCTTTTTTCGAATTTGCCACCAGGTAAAAATATCTGACCCGATGTCGATTTCTTATTGTGCATTATAACATAGATACGTGCATCTGTGCCAGCATTGGACTTATTTCCCGTATAAACAGTGATATTATACGGAATACCTTAACAACAAAGAAAGAAAAACATGCAGAAATAGAACATTGAAAAGCTCGAGAACGGATAGTGAAAGCGAACATCTAGATTTGCCCCTTGTACAAACCTTCATCTGTATTGAAAAAAAAATCCGACAGAAATGTTCGATCAAAACAAAACAAAATAGTATAAACTTAATTTTACCGTCTGTCGGCATTGGAGTTGAACTACCGCCTTTTTTCGGAAATAAAAATCTCGATATTTGCCCATCATCTTCATCCGTTGCTAGCCAACGATTACATGGAAATTCATAGATACGATGTTCATTTAGATCTTCAACTAAAATTCGATCTAGAAACCATCCTGGTCCCGTTCCTTTATTATTGTGTCCAATTAAAATTTTATTGATTTCTCCAACACTTGGACATTCGATTTTAAATTCATCTTTTCTATGAAACGAAAAAACAGCAAAATAATAATAATATATTATTTGATTTTTGGTTAACATACTGTCCACTTTCGAAATTATTCTTCTTGTCATCGAGTAGAATGGCACCTGATTCTCCGAATTCGCCAAATAAGGTTATCGAAACATCGGCATCTGTTCCTGCGCCACGTTTGTTGCCGGTGTAAACAATAATTTTATATTGATTGCCTAAATGAATTTTATTTTTTTTCGAATTTTAATGTTTTATTTGTCATCGTAATTACTGTCTCTGCCTCCGGCTTTGTTCTTATGTAAAACTAAATCTCGAGCTATTTGTCCGTCACCTTCATCCTTGGCTAACCATTTATTACAATTAGCAAAATATTTCGTTTTTGAATCATATAAATCCGTAACTACAACCTAATTAATAATAAAAAAAACAGAGAATCAAACAATATGATTTTTATTCATCTTACTCGATCGAGAAACCATCCTGCTAAACGACCAGTATTGTCATGTTCAATACGAAGTTTAACTAGCTCGCCGACATAATCACCTTTGACGCGAAATGTATCGGTTTGATTACGTTCAAATGGATTTTTGTTGTTCAATGATTTTTTTAAATGAAGTTTTGCTGTGCGTTGTCCGTCTTCGCCGAATAATGTAACGTAAACTTGACTATCAGTACCTGCACTTCGTTGATTGCCCGTAACGACATTGATTTCAAATTCTATAACAAAGAAAAAAATACTCGAAAAAAAAACAACAAATCGTTTCGTACCAGTTGTTTCAGGTGCTGATGCTCTTCGTTTGCGTTTTTCTTGAAGTCCTCGATCACCTGGAAACAATTCGATAGCTAGACTATCTCCCGGTGGATACAATGATAACCATTGGTTACATGGAAAGAACCATCCATGACCATTTCGAACATTTGTTATCATAATATATTCACATAACCAACTCTGTTCCATGAGTAATCCTGCATGCTAGATGACAAGCAAACAATAGAGATTCAATTTTTTTTCCTCTTTTTAATTTGACTTACTTCGAGAACAATTGAACTGATTACTCCGAGATCTCGATGACGAATATAAACAATATCTGTAGCTCCGCGTTTGAATTCAATATTATAAATATCATTATCTGATATTTTGTTGAGACCGTTTAATGATGCTGAAAGTTGGCTATGACCACGTAACATGGTTTCGCGTGTTAATAATTTTCGACAGAGTTTGCCTTTCGATCCATGAATACTTAAATAAACTTTAGCATTCGTACCGGCGTCTTTTTTGTCAGCTGTTTTCACGGTAATTCGATAGAGTGCTTCTGTTCGAGCTGAATGGCGTGCGGCTGATTTCGATCGAGTGCCAAATTTACGAGCGTAGTAGTCTTGCATGTGAGGATCATCGAGAGAATTGTATCTGGGAATTTGAGCCGATGCTCCTCGACCTATCGAAGAAAATCATTGAGAGATAAAAATGAAATTTGATAGAACTTATTTACTTGGAACATATTGTTCGGCACGAAATGGGTCCTGTGTAACTAGAAAAGACGGATTTCGAACAATAAAAACAGAAAATCTTATATTTACCCTGAGCTGGACGAGTTTGTCGTGGTTGTTGTTTCTGTTTTTGTTGTTGAACTGGCACCAAGATTGCAGTTCGTTCAACTGGTATGAAAGGTACTAATTGATACGCAGATGTACTTTTTGTTAACGGTTGTGTTGAAACAGGATGATAGTGATAGTAATTATTTGGATGATGTGATACAACGACAGAATGTGAACCATAGCCAACGATATTTTGAAGGCCAGATGAATTTGCGTAGACATCCATCGTTAGCAACTCAAATGTTTTTTGTCTAACTGATTTGGAATAGAAGAAAAAAATTAAATAATATTAATAATAGGTTAAGTGGAATTACATCAACGCTTTGAAAGTTTTCTTGTTGCTGTTCACCGAAACCACCTACAGCAAATACACATACTATACGATTGAAATAAGCAAAGGAAACGTAGAGGAAACAAAAGAAAAGGAGAGAAAGAAAGAAAAAAAACAAAACGCAAGAGTTGTCAATGAGTTACCATTGTCAGGTTTTGAAACGATGGAAATACCTTTGCTTGTTCTTTTCGTTGACAACGTATTTTACTAATCGAAAGATGGCATTACTAGTTTATGAGTTGAGTAAAAAAGAGAGAATTCAAAAATGTAATCTTATATTCAATTCTCGCTCAGCATGAAGCTATAGAAAAAGAAGTAATTGAGTTATAAAATTTCGTTTACTCTTATTCCGTAGAAAAGTGCGAAAATTAAAATGTTTCATAGCAGATTTTTTGTGTTAAGGTGTATCGTTGCTATCGTTTCAAAATACAGACATGATTAGTTGATGTTTGTTTAATCTGTAGTTCTTGTTTTAATCATAAGTATGTCCATTATGATCAATTTGCTACTTCATCATTATGTTTTGCTCTCTTTTTCTTTTCTTTAATCCAAAAGAAACGAACGCCTATAGGAACATATAACTTTTGTTCATTATTGAATAAATTATTCAATCTTCTTTGTATATTTAATTAATCATTTGATTTTTTCTTCTTCTTCTTTTCTTTTGTTGTTTGATTTCTTCGTTTACTTTTGAAATTGAACAGAACAAAAAAATGAGAAGAAGAAAGAGAGAAGTCAGTTGTATTCTTTCACTTTGTAAGCAGTTCGATGTCATTATAGTATAGAGAGCCGTTTTTTTCTTGAAAAGTGTCTCTCCTAGCATTTTTCTCTTCGTTTACTTTCTCATTCTGCGATACTCGATTTTTTTGACGACGTTGTTCGCTGTCGTGTGTCGCTGTTAACAACACAAACACGAAAGACACATATTATTTTGTACGGATTACAAACAAGTGGTATACATTTAATTGGGTGTTTAATCAGACAAACGTTTCCTTGTTGCTAAACATGAATCAAGTTCAAGTTAGACAAGTTCCATTAGCTACATCAACTGATGCACAGAGACTTATGGGCTCATGGGTAGGATTCAAATGAGAATGTGTTCGGAAAGCGAAATGAATAAGATCTTGCTTCTAGTTTCCTTCGGGTTATTATGGTCATTTTCGAGCTCGATCACGAGCTGATCTATGCAACTATTTCCGTCAATTAGCACGGCCAGGTCCACCGAAAAAATTCATTGATCGACAACGAGTAAAATAAATCGATCAATTTCTAGTCGTTTCCTTTTTTCTTACTTGCATTTTATTAAGGCTGAAGCAACAACTCATATGTTCTCTCAACATGATAATCGATTTAAATTTGAAGGTGATCCACTTGTTCGTGGTACTCAAGCCGTAAGCTTTCATTTTCTCGAACGAGAAAGAGAGATAATTGGCAATTCATATTTAGGGTTTTGGCAAACGAAAAGCTCAAACAAATGTTCGCGGTGAATTCGACCCATTATTCGTCAGTTGGGTACCGAAAAATGTCGATCGAAAAAATTTCGTCGATGCAACTAAACTAACAGCGTATGCCGAAGATTACAATCGTGATCCGACACCACCTCATCTGCTAGCAGATATTCAATCAACTGAAAAGCCTCCGGTAAACATCGACGATCGAGAATCAGTTGCATCAACTCCATTGGAATCGAGTGTTTACGCTCAAACATATAAACATGGTCAACCGAATAGTACTCAATCGAAAGAAATTCGTCGAGAAACATTTCAACGATTTTGTACAGCACGTACACGTCTTTTACAACAGAAATCCACTGATCGTAGTCCGAGTGTTGCTGCTTGTCTCATTTGGAATAATCCAAACGAGAATTCTGCTGTTAAACATTCGCCATCAAATGAACAAATCATCAACATTGTCGTGCCAGTTAAGTTACAACCGCGTGTTAACACGAATACAAACAATTTCTCGCCTCGACAACGTGCGCAAAGTGCCGGACCATGTTTGATATCGAATCAAATACAAGCACAAGCAGCAGCAGCAGCAGCTGTACCTCAACAGAAACCATTTCAAAGTCAATCAATGCAAATGTTTCGATCGACAATCGGAACAACTGAGCGACCACATACAGCAACGACAACATCACGGGATCATTATAGAGGAGACAATTTTGGTCTTAAAATCGCGCCACCTCCTCGAGCAACGACTTCATTCGAACAATCTCATACCAGTAGTATGGATAGTCTGATTTCGAAATATATGTAAAAAAAAAAACAAAGAAACATTTGCTATTTTTTTTTGAATAAAAATATTTCGTAACTATTTGAATTGTGGAAATAAAATGAAAAGATATTTTCCGTCGTCATACTTCAGACACAAAACGATCTACTCGAAAGAGAAATCGAGCATTAGAAGTCAAATGAAAATAAAAGACTTTTATGGTTTATTTGCTTTTCTTCTGATATATGTTTACATAATTAAAATATACTTTGTTTATCTAACGGTTGCTACCACACCAATAAACATCAGTAAAATATTTCAGATGTATTTCTTCACCATCATCTAACATTTTCTTAATTTTATTGGCTATTTTCTGATAATGTTCGTTTAATAATTAAATCTCGTGTTGTTGTTTGCTTTTAATAATGAATCATACTAGAGAGATACTGTAAACATAGGGCGTCACGGTTTTTGCTGATTGTATGATAAAATGGTAATGAGGAAAATTACATGGTAATGATATTTTTTATTTTTATTGAAAAACAGGTTACGAAAATATTTACGAAAAAAATAGAGTTCGATAAAATCAAGGTAAAGCCGAACACCAATAGACATTACTAATATGTTCCATATCAAATTCATCCATTCCTCGGATTTCTTCAGCATTATCCAACATCTCTCGAATATGTTCAGCGACTTTTGCTTGTTCTTCAGCAGGCAATGTGCAAATATAACTAACCGACAAAACTAGTTTTACAACTACATCTCGTGTTGCCTTTTTGAAATTATTAAATTGTCTATTTTCTAATGTTGAAAAATATTTTTGATCATCGAATGCCTTCTTCCATTGCATACCTACATGACCAATCGTGTCAGGTAGTCTAAAACTGTCAACATATGCGTGAATATCAAGTTTCCATTGTTTGTCTGTCTGTCTATCCGAATTCCAAATAAGTACGAGATGACCATTCGGTTTCAAAACCCGATGAAATTCCGCTAGAACAGAATGAGTTGCAAACCAATGAAATGCTTCTGCACAACATAGTATATCAACTGTATGATCATCAAGAGGCAATTTTTCAGCAGTTGCATCGATTATTTTCGTTATGATAGGAATGTTTTTAAGATTCCCACGCATTTCAGCGACAGGTTCAATGGCGATCAATTCATTTGCATTAAGCCGTCCTAAAAGACGAGTTAATTTTCCAGTACCAGCGCCGATATCAACAACGACATTTGGTGTTTCATCAGAAAGTGATTTTAGGAAATCAATAACTTCAGTTGGATAAGATGGTCGAACTTGTTCGTAAAGATTCGCTCCACGAGTGAATCCTTGTTGAGCAACGTGGTGTACGTTGATATGCATTGAAATAAGACTGACAGACGAGTCTTCTGCATGCAGTTTATATACCGGTGTTTTCGATGATTGTGTTTTTTACAATTTTTGGTTAGTCTGCCCTTAGAATATGTGTCAAAATATTTATAAGAGATAGCATCGAATGCAACAAAATTAGTAATAAATCACACGACTAGGTGCTGTACACATAGGACGTCACGGTTTTGACTGATTATATGATAAAATAGTTATTAGCGAAATATCAAGGCTATTATTTTTTTATATTTTATTGAGAAATAAATTACGAAAATATTTTCGGTAACCAATAGATACTGATAATGTGTTCTATATCATATTCATCCATTTCTGGAATTTCTGCTGCTGTTAGATATAAGATAAATCGGTTATTGTAACCACGAATAGCAAGTGTTTCCATGTGAAAACAGGTGTATTCGCAAAGCTAATTCATACTATACATAATGAACACTACTAGAACATCTCACTGTCGAATTAATAATAAATCACACTAAAGAGGTACGATCAACATAGAACGGTGCGATTTTTACTCGTTCTATGAAAAAATGGTTATTATATTTTTTTATTTTATTGAAAAATAAAATGCGATTCAATAAAATCAAGGTAAAGCCGAACACCAATAGACATTACTAATATGTTCCATATCAAATTCATCCATGCCTCGAATTTCTTCAGCATTATTTAAAATCTCTTGAATATGCTCAGCGACTTTTGTTCGTTCTTCTGCAGGCAATGCAGCAATAAAACTGATTGATAAAGCTCGTTTGATAGCTAAATCACGGGTGATCTTTTGGAAATTCTTAAATTGGTTTTCTTCTAATGTTGAAAAATATTTTTGATCATCGAATGCCTTCTTCCATTCCATTCCTCTATAATTGATCGTTTCAGGTGGTCTAAAACTTTGAATATATTTCTTGATATTAAGTCTCCATTGTTTGTCTGTCTGTCTATCCGAATTCCAAATGAGCACGAGACGACCATTCGGTTTCAAAACCCGATGAAATTCAGCTAGAGCAGAATGAGTTGCAAACCAATGAAATGCTTCTGCACAACAAAGTATATCAACTGTATGATCATCAAGAGGTAATTTTTCAGCAGTTCCATCGAGTATTTTCGTTATGATGGGAATGTTTTTAAGATGTTCACGCATCCCAGCAACAGGCTCAATGGCAATTAATTCTCGTGCATTCAACGGTCCTAATAAACGAGTCAATTTACCAGTACCAGCACCCAGATCAACGACAATATCTGGTGTTTCATTAGACAGTGATTTAATGAAGTCAACAACCTCAGTTGGATACGATGATCGAACTTGTTCGTAAAGATCTGCTTCACGAGTGAAGGCTACTTGAATCGCTTGATGTACGTTAGAATGCATAAAAATAAGAATGACAATTGAATCTTATGTATATACTCATTGATGCATGATTAGATACTTGTACTTTGATGTTTATGTTTTTACATTTTCTCTTAGTTTGTCCTTAGAATATAAAATACAATGTGTATAAGAGGTAGATACAAAACAAAAGAAAATTAGCAATAAATCATACTAAATAGATACTGTAAACACACGACGTTACGATTTTTGCCTGTTCTATGATCAAATCGTTAATATATTTTTTATTTGATTCAAAAAAATAAATTAGGAAAATATTCTCAAAAATAAAATGCAGTTCGATAAAATCAAGGTAAAGCCGAACACCAATAGACGTTGGTAATATGTTCTATATCAAATTCATTTATTCCTCGGATTTCTTCAGCATTATCTAAAATCTGTCGAATGTGTTCAATTACTTTTGCTTGTTCTTCAGGAGGCAATGCGCCAATAAAACTTGTGGACAAAACACGTTTGATACCTAAATCACGGGTGATCTTTTGGAAATTCTTAAATTGTTTCACTTCTAATGATGAAAAATATTTCTGATCATCGAATACTGTCTTCCATTCCATCGCTTTATAACGATTCGTTCCAGGCGGTTTAAAACTTTGAATATATGTCTCGATTTCAATTCTCCATTGTTTATCTGTCTGATCATCTGAATTCCAAATAAGTACGAGACGACCGTTTGGCTTTAATACCCGATGAAATTCAGCTAGAGCAGAATGAGTTGCAAACCAATGAAATGATTGTGCACAAATAATCATATCAACTGTATGATCATCAAGAGGTAACTGTTCAGCAGTTGCATCGAGTATTTTTGTTACAATGGGAATGTTTTTAAGCTTTTCACGCATTTCAGCAACAGGTTCGATAGCGATTAATTCACGTGCATTAAGTGGTTCTAAAAGACGAGTCAATTTACCAGTACCAGCACCCAGATCAACGACAATATCTGGTGTTTCATTTAAAAATGATTTGATAAAATCAACAACTTCAGTTGGATATGATGGCCGAGCTTGTTCATACACATCTGCAGCATGTGAAAAGCCTTTTTGAGCAGTTTGATTCATATTTTGAAAAAAAACCTAATAAAAGAGAAATGAAAACTAAATTAGTATACAATTCCTTTCTGTTTTTATTTCTTCTGTTTTTTTTTTCGTTAGCAAAACATATAAAGATGACAACTGTTTTAGCAGATAGGCACATTGTACAAAATAACAAAAAGAAAAAAAACGAGTTTTTAACGTTTAGAATAGAATAATAAACCCGATAAAGAGATAACGTATCATCATCATCTCTCTCTCTTGTGCGCGGGGACTCTCTCTCTTGATTTTCTTTCTTATTAGATAATTGTGTGTGTTGTGTTGAAATAAAAGTTAAAGAGAAAAAGAAAATAAAGAAGGAAACAAAGAGGAAAAAAATGAACGAACAAACAAACAAACGAAAGAAAAGCAGACTTCAATTTCTACATATCCGTATCTCCAGTGAATCACTGTACAAAGAATATAAATCACAAGATTATAAAACTTAATCGTAGTTTTATTTTGTTTTTTTTGGTATTATTATATTATTTTCATTAGTTCGTCCTCATCATCATTTGTTGGATTTATTCAATAGACATGAAGATATCATTGGATTTTGTTATTCTTGGTCTGAATCGCGTGGTCAATTGTTAGAAGTCCGATGTGATTTCCGTACTGGAGTTGACATTCTTCACCGTTTCCTAACGAGGAAAGTAAATATTAAGAAAAAAACAAATGATCTAATTGTCCCTCGTTTACTTTGGTCCAAAAATGAGGTCAGCATCAGGTGCGCCTTTAGGTGGAATATATTTCTGTTTTTTATCTCGATTTGCATTCCAAGCCGATGCTTGTGGTGCTCGATTAGTCGTATTCATCATTAATTCTAAATAAAAATTCAGAAAACAATTTGTCTTTCTCTCAATTGAATTTCTTCGCCATCAAACCACCTTGCTCGTTTTCTTGTTGTTCCATTCGTGTCGACATGTTCAATGTTAAGATCTTCAATTGAGCTTTTTCTTCTCGATCAGCCTTAAGACAAAGCATATTGGATTCTATGTGTTTCTTTTTTATTTTAAAAACAAAATCTACTTGTTCTCGAGCTTTCAATTTCAATGCCATTTCCGATGTACTCGAAACGGCCATGTCATAAAACTAAATCGATTTGAAAATAAACTATTTCAATTCGTCGAAAATTCGAATTCATACTTGAGGTTTGTTGTTCTTTTTTAACATTACAACAAAATTAACGGTATCAGGTTTTTTCGTTGGACTTTCCGGATCATCTTCTCCATCGCTTTCTGTACAAAACAAAAGTTAAATCTTGTTCTTTGTAGATCAAAGGATTCTTACGTGAAGCAGTAAGAGTTGTTGCCGATGGAACACGATTTTTGCTTGCATTCACTGGCACAGCAATGTCCGGCGCAGGAATTTTCATCATATCATTTGTTCTTTGCTAAAAAATCGAGAAAACATCGATCAATCCGATCGAAAATTGAACTCATACGGAAACAGATTCGGCAATAACAGCATCGAATGCTTTCATAAATTCTGCATCTTCTTCGCTGACGATTTTCGTTCGTTCAGTTGTGTTGTTTTTCATTGGATTTGCTTCTTCAACAAATGTATTCACTTCGTTTTCATCCGTATCGAGACCTTCTTCATCAGCAGCACTGCCACCACTTATTCGTGGTCGACGACTACGTACTGTTCCATGAACTTCACCATCTTCGCCTTCGTCTTCTTCCTCCTCCTCTTCCTCCTCTTCTTCTTCTTCTTCGTCCTCTTCTGCTGCTGGTACTTCTTCATCTTCAGTAATCGGTGCTAAATTAACGTCACGTGCTTGATTCGCACTTTCTTTTGCTTTTTGTTGATTAATTAAATTAACAAATTCTTTCTCCATGTTCTCAATTTGTTCACAAGCTTTAGCATACGAAGTTGCTTTATGAAATTTCGGTCTTAGATCGAACACACAATCATCGAATATGTGTTCGACTTCTAATGGAAACGGATAGGTTATGGCATTCCAAACTGGCAGTTCTTTTTTAAAAAAATAATATCTCTGCAAAAAAAAAAGATTCGAATTTGAATTTTCCTATCAAATAGAATTTTACTTGGAAATAAAGTAGAAAACAATCCAATCGTTTTTTGCTTGTACCCCGATCGAAATATTGTCCACAACTGTCCAATAATGTACAAACAAGTCGAATACGAAATAAATGTTCAGGTGGATCGAATTCCGTAGTTTCCGATATTTCAAGATTAACTCCGTATGTAATCAATAAATATAACGTTCGAAAGATAACAATCGATTCAACAACTCGATAATTATACAATTCACCGAGATATTTAACCATACATAAACGTCGTTGATTCAATTTCGGAATATTAATCTAACGAAAAAATTCATCATTTTAAAACGAATTGTTTATTCATTTCTACCTCGAGTCCTGAACGAATATCATCGACAACATTGTCGACAACTTCAACGGCCACATCGTCCTAATCAAAAGAGATTTTCGTTCGCTCGTATTTTCTCGAAAAAAAGCTCCTACATAAAAATGCGATAAACCCGAGAGAATACTGGCTAAACACGGAATCGAATTGAATTTCAATGCGTAAGGCGTCGCGAGACATTTAATCGCGTACGAACGAAATTCCCCATCGGCCCAATTGAATTTTCTTATATGTCGAAGGATTTTCTCGACAGTCATCTTATTCAAATCCTTGAACAACAATCGACGAAGATATTCTTGAATCGGCGAACGAATTTTCTTCTCGACTTCTTTGCTTTCCGGTGGATTGCAATAATAATACGCATTTTCAATTTGAGTTGTATATCGACTGTCCAATGTGAGAACGGTTTTCTTTCGTAGAAGAATTTCCTAATCAATGAGAAATAGAAAAATAAAAGCTAAAAGATTTGTTTGTTTTTTTTTCTTTACGAGCATGATTTCTGTTCGTCGATGGCAATCCGTGCTTCGGTAGAGAAATCGGCCGCATGTTTCCAAAAGATTGCAACACATTTCGATATTATGATGTCGAAAGTCGCCTAATAACGTTTTCAAACAGTTCAATGCTTCACTTTTGGGGAAAACATTGAATTTAACTAATTCACCGAGAAATCGAACGGTTTTAATTTTGGATTCGATGTAAATTTGATCTTTTCGTCTTATATGTGCACGAAATTCATTTTTTAATAAACGTACGAGTTCATTGCCGATGTCAGGCATGACCGGATACAATTGTGCAACTAATCGAGAATAGAATGGAAGTAAATGAAGGTATGTTCGTGGAACTGTATAGAGAGCTTTGATTAAACGTTTTCGATTTTGTTTGGAATTCAAATTCGTAGCAAAATCTCGAGCCGCCTAAACACGAACTTTGTCGATCGAACAAATAAACAAAAGAAAAAAAATCTACCTTATCAATCATTTCACGATTAACACACGTCGGTAGTTGATTGACAAATACGTCCATCATGAGTTTAATATTATTTGCGCTGACATCTTCGTCGTTGCCTTCTTCGATATCAGCGAGCGTCGTGTCTTCTTCTTCGCCTTCGACCGGCGTTGAAGTGACTTCTAACGCTTCTTTTTCGATTTCCTGTTCCATTTGCGCTGCATCGATAGTATCACTTTCTAGATTCATTGAAAACAAAGAAATAGGATTGAGAAAATTCACGAAATTCAACAACCTTCAGGTGTTGTTGTAGCTGCTGGAGTAACAGGCTCACGAAAAGCATAACCAGGCAAAAATAATTTCAAATCGGGAATATCTTCATAGAATTGTTTCGTTTCACTATCCTCCCAAATCGTATTACCGCCCAAATCCTTCGAATAGAAAATCGTATTTCTCTCTTTCTGTCTGTTTTTTCAACTCACATCGTCCGATCGTCCTGGCAGACAGAAATCAATGCCCATTCGATCGCTTGTCTTCTTCGTCGTTTCTAGAATATCGAAATATGAAATCAAGAGTTTATGGTTTTTGTTCATTTGCCGAACCTTCGATTGGCAATTCCGGCATTGTTTGATCCAACAAATCGGCTAATGTTTCGGTATTTTGAAGAAGTTTTTGAAAACTCGTATTTGCTTGTTCATATTTATCTTTTATTTCTTGATTAACTTCACCTCGATTCTATGAAAAACAACAAGAATTAATCTTTGAAAGATTAGTAAATCGAAAGTCTCAGGAAAATAAATTTTTCCATCCATGTTTAATAAAAACCTTCATTATCTATACAAATCTCGATAGACAAGACGGTTATTTGTTTTTTGGTCATATTCGCCTTTAACTCATCATAGACTCGTTCGATTTACCTCCATCGTTCGTTGTAATTGTTGATTTTGTTTTTGCAATTGTTTATGTTCTTCCAAAAGAAACAAGGCAAGTTTTTGAAAATAATCAATTAACATCTGTCGAATCTGTTGTTTGATTTCTTGAGAATGAAACGAACTCTTCGGCGATGATTCATCGATATTTTCATCGAGTTTCGTAATTAATTTACGAATTTTCGTCGAAAATATCTCCGCATAATCTTCGCCGCAAAGCCGACAGAAACTGATCAAAATCGTTAGATTCGAAAAATCTTTATCATTATTTGTCAACGTTGTGAGTAATGAAACAAGATGATTCATCGATTGGTTAGCAGGCAAAACATGTACAGTGATGAGTTCGGCAAAAAGTCGTAGATCAACACGAACTTTCGATAGATTATCAGTGAGCGTATCTTTATTGAGAACTTTGAGCCAATTTTCGTAGAGAGAACCCGAAAAATCCGGATAACGTTGATGTAACAACGAGCAGATTTGCACGGACGTCCAAACATCGGTCATTTTTAACTTGGCTTCGGTTAAGGCGGTGGCTACTTCGGAGATGTAACGAGTTAGATTGAGTGTTTGCATATCACGGCAGAGTGCATCACGTTGTTGTTCGGTTAACGTTCGAAGACGTTTGATGAATGGCGGGATACGTTTGATACTGGAATCTAAACGTGAGACCGCTTCTTGTTGTTGTTCAGCATTGGGACGATTTTGTTCGGCGCGAAGGTTCTGCTCGCGAAGTTCTTGACGTTGTTTGAAACGATCGTGACGTTCGGTTAGGTAACTGGATACTTGGGCACGAAGTGTATCGAGATTTTCTTCCGGTGGAGGAGGTTCGACAACTGGAGTTGGCGGTTCTTCGACTGGAACAGGAGGAGGTGATGGTTCAACTGGTTTTGGTTGTTCAATTGGTGGAGTTGGAGGTGGTGGAGTTGAAATTACTACAGGTTCTGGTACAACTTTAGTTTCTTGCTGTTCTTTAACTGGTTTCTTTGTTGTTGTAGGATTAGTTTTATTGTTATAATTACTATTATTATTATTTTCAGCAAAATTCTTTGCGTGTCTCGGTGGTGGATTGTAATAATAGTTTGTTCCTGTTTCGTAATTACTTCGATTCGATGGATAACGTTTGTTATTACCTGATTGAGAATTTCGATCATAGTTTCCTTGTGTTTGATCGTACGATTCATAATCATAATTATAACCACCACTGGCTCCGTATTGTTGGTAATGACCATAATTATAATCATCGTAATTCTGATCATAACCACCACTAGCTTCATGTCCACCGCCGCCGCCGCCACGACGTGGTGGCTGTCGAGCACCCCAACGAGTATTCGAACGATTGCTCATTTAAAACTAGAATTGCATCAGATGAGAAAAACTTTTCATATCAAGAAAATCATCTTTTGTTATTACTTCCTTCGGTTTTTGTGTACAAAGATGAAAATGACAATTAAATTCAACAAAATCTATCATAATAAAATAGAATATTTCATGAAAATCTTTTCGAAATATTTTATTTCAATAGATGTTAATCGACAAATTTTATATTACTTAAAAAGAAAAAGGACAAAACAAAAATCACTATGAAGAAGAAGCTAGCACAATCAAATAAGTTAGCCAACCAAATGAAGAAACGCTATTTCATTGGAAGAATGAACAACCAATCAAGTTTCTACTGCACGACACGAAAAAAAACACCGATAATGAGGACCATGGTTGCAATTAAACATCTCTTAAGTTTCCTTTTCATTCATTTGAAGCATCATAGCATGAAAGATGATCATTTAGAAATCATCGTATTCACTATCGAAATAGATAAAACTGTAAAATTAACGCAAATATAATTAAGAAAAGCGAATATTTGCAGGATTTTATCTCTGTTAGATAATCTACGGCAAGTAACGCGTCACATATCTATATAATTCAACTCGCAAATATGCGTAATATCTTTTTGAATAACAAATAAAAACGAGTTGGTAATTGTACGATTGGAAACCAACTTTATTCTTCTAAAACAAACACTTTATTTTGTTAGTTTTATTTTATGTTTCTAACTAATCGAATGAACTAACATATTTTGAAGCTATTTAAAATAGAATAGTGAATACAGATTCAGTATGTAAATCTAAGATAAGTTAGGATATAAAAGATCTTTTCGTTTTTCTCTTTTTGGAGTTATTTAGCGATTCGAATCCGTTGTTTCTCCTCTGGTCTACTCTTATTTATTATTATTTCTTCAGCAAGCATATAACAGATCACAACACTTTGATTTTAAATGTCAATAAATTTTAAACCTTTCTTTTAACTTTTATTCAAATGATTTTTCATTATCCAGACAAAAAAAAAGAACTAACAAGAAATATAGAACAAAGTCACAGGTGTACATATAATATCATCGAAAGAGAAACAATCAACATAAGAAAAAAAAAACAACAAGAGAAAGAGAAAAACAATGAACAATAAGAATAAAGTGACAGACAAAAAAAAGAATATCTTCATAGAAGATATTCAACAATCAACAAACGAGAGAAAAACAACACAGATAACAATTCGTTCATTCATTTTTTTTCACACATTCTTATTCATTTTTTTTTGAAGAGAGACACCAAAGAGAAAGAGAATTAAACGGATACGAACAATGTGTTTAAAAACAGTCTATACACAACAATTGATCAATGGCATTTAAGGAGAAAAAAAATGAATAATACATATATGAAGAGTAACAAATTGAACAAAGAAAGATAAAAGGGTAAAATTCAGAACAAAGTTAAAAGCATTATTTATTTATTTGAATTTTGGCTTGTCCAGTAACCACATTCGACGAAACGAGAGAGAGAGACAAAAAAATAAGTATTTTGCAGTCTTGGCTTTTTGTTTTGTTTTGAATTGTGAAAATAAGTTAATCCCGAGTGAAGAAAAAAAAAGAACGATACTTCATCGATTACACGACTGATGTTAATCGTATATCACTAACACTACTTGAACGTTGTAATGGAGATGATTCTGTATGTGATTTATTCATATCAACAGCACGGATTTGTGAACAAACACGTTCAAGTTCATTAGCTAACATCATGTAATCCAAAAGTTTCCTATTCAAACACAAGAGAACGAGAGAGAATTAGTTTGAATTCGAAAGTTTCCAATCTTACTTAGTTAAGACAGAATTCTTTCGTTGTTCTTCTTGTAGTTCATCGAATAGTTGAGTTTTACTACGTTCGCCAACTGGTGATACGATC
>ERZ778020.1123-NODE-1123-length-26361-cov-3.286893_pt1 | contig 26361 bp, 36 predicted proteins | sample MGYA00375750_ERZ778020 | MGnify/ENA primary metagenome ERZ778020 (study PRJEB29350, sample SAMN05389818) | bioreactor metagenome | isolation source: Ammonium sulfate bioreactor | place: South Africa: University of Cape Town | collected 2014-03-17 ...
AACAGCAGCCGTTTATGGAACAGCCTCCACCGCAACAGCAGCCGTTTATGGAACAACAACAACAGCCATTACCACAACAACAACCATTTATGGAACAACAACAACAACAACAGCCACAGCAACCGCAACAGCAACAACAACCACCTTCTGTAAGCGTTTAAGAATGACAAATTATTGAAATTGACAATAGAGAAAGAGTCTATTATATCTAGCAACCAGCATATCAAGCATCGATGTATTCTCCCGCAGTACCTCCAGCGCCACAACTAATAACAGTGATTTATAATAGACTTATGAATCACAAAAATATATTTTGTATATTGATTTTTAGCAACTTTTCCCGCTCATTGCATCACAATCATCACCCATATTAGGAAGTTCAGCACCAGTAAGTGAGTTTCCAATTCGAAAATTATTTTCTATAATTGACAATTAAAAATCTTTGTTTTGTTTCTTATTACACTCAAAAACTATCATTGTATTGTTTATTTTTCAATCATGATTTGTTATTAGTCTTCACAAAACAACGCACCTTCGTCATCAAATATATGTCCACAAGTGTCATTAGCAAGTCATCCAGGTGTTGAACTTATTGTTTTTAGTGATGGTACAAATGCGACTACAGATCTTGACCCAAATGGAAATGGATGTAATTTAACTTCCATGGAAACAATAATGACTGTTCTTCTACGTGATGATATGCCTGCAACGTTTTCATACATTGGAGTTTCTTCACCGAATGTTAATCAAATTGAAGTTGCACTTTTTGATCAAGAATCCAATCGTCCTCTTATACAATCAACTCAAGGAACATCTCGTTCACCATTAATTCTCAATCCTTATATTCAAGATCTACCTATGGATCCAGCAGCAACATTAGCTGTCACATTCTTGAGTACAAATGATGGACAACCACCACGCAATGTCAAATTAGTCGTCTATGCCTGTTTTCCTACTGTTACACAAATGATATCTCAACCTTCATCTGCCAATATACCATCGGTAAATCATCATCTTCAATGATTAATTAGAGAGTATTATGTTATTAATTAGAATCTATCGTTGTATTCAAATAGTCAACCTTCTCCTGCTCAAACATTTCCATACAATCAACAAGTTCGCAATTTCTAACTTCAACAATTATTTACACTCTTCATTCTATTGCTTTCTTTTCGTTTTGTCAGTATGCCTATCCTTCAAATGGACCGAGTAATATTTGCATTGATCCCAATCGTCCATCTCAAGTGACATCAATCGGCAATACAGTACTTGAACAAAAGCATCTTCAAATAATGTCCACTTGCATTTCGTTTTTTTTTCTTTTTCTTCTCTTTACTAGTCATTGCCAAGTGAATATTATTCTTCTACACAATGTGTTTGCACTTGTCAAGCCGGTATCGTCATACCGAATACAAATGGTGTTATTCAATATTATCGAACATTGAACAAACGAACAATATCAGAGAACTCTTCAAAATACAATCGTCGAAAAAGACATCATAACCTTGTATTAAATTCAAAAAATTAAGAATCATAAACAGATCTATATAAAATAAATGATCTTTCTTCTTTTTTTTCTTAAGGCCCGAGAGAAGAGAGAAAATTGATTGTTTGAAATAAAAAAAATGCATAGATGTCGATAGAAAACAGTCGTCTTTTTTAATAAAAAAAAAACTTTGTTAATCCTGTTGTTGCCGAGACAATGAGCATCGTTCATGTCTGACTTGATATTTCACTGAATTGAATGGTAGCCGAGATGATTGTACTTTTTATATTGATTACTCATCGATGAAAATTAATTTTCAATGATTATTTATTTGTTATCTGTGTCAACAATTATTTAATATTTGAAGAAAACCTTTGATAATCATGTAAATAATTCGAAAAGAAATTGTTTTTGTCGATTCTTCTTCTTCTTCTTCTTTTTTTCTCTTTTGTGTCTCCATTCGTTTACTTTCATTTGTTTATTTTTCTATCAAAGATCGTACATTTAAGTATGTTCGTTCCATTAATACTCAAAGTATAGTTACTCAAAGAATAACATTAACGATTTAAAACTCGTGTTGATCGAAAAAAAGAACTAGATTAACGTTTTTTGCTCTCTTTCTCTTTCACATTCGATCTTGTTTCTTTTCTAAATAACAAAAGACATCTATTTTGTAGTAATTGAGATGATCAAGGCTATCTTTTTAATGAGAATAATACACGACGAAAGAAGAAAATAAAAGAAAATAAGAGATGAACAACCAGCTTCGCTTATATAAATAAAGTAGCAACAACTATATAGACATTCTCACACTTTCTTTATGTTTTCTTTTTATTCTTTTTGAATGATCACTTCTACAAATTCTTCTCACTCACACTTTTTTTTCTCTCTTTTGCTCTTCTTATGTATGTTGATATTACAACGATCGAGTTCTCGGTGTATATAAGTGCAACATCACTCGTATTCTTTTACACACACATATATATATATATTTTTTTTCTTTCTCTTCTTCGATTTATTTTTTTTCTGTTGTTCTGCATATTCCTTCGTTTGATTTTTTTTTTATAAATGAATGACAAGTGCTGTTCTGTATAAATTCAGTTTATTTTCACTGCCGTGTGCTGCTCATATATATGAATGCATAACGATATGTGTGTGTGTGAAGACAAAAATGTTTTATAAAAGTCAGAATGTTAAACCTTGCCAATAGAGTAGTACATTATTAAGTAAACAAAAAAGACGAATAGATACGTGTCATTTATTCGTACAATTTGAGCACATGAAAAACAAGATTACAATTGTAATCAACAATTATCATTATTGGCAATTAAATTTATTCTCGAAATGTATTCACGAACACGACGAAAAAAACGTACAGCAAGTATGGAAGCAACAGCAGGTGAACAAGATCCTGATGATGATGACGATGATCATCACAATCAATTATCTAAAACAAAACAACAAAGAGATTTATCAACGACAACCGCAACCAACAATCCCACAGCTTCACCTTCCTTAACCAATTTTGCCGGTAAAATTGAATTGATTGTTAATTTAAAATTTTCATTTTATGTCATTCGTACAGCTACTGATCGGCAGCATTCTCCTCATCGTTCATCCGCTACCTATGTTGCACATTTACTTCATGAAGCTGATCTGACCGATCTAATTCATATCGAATGGAGTGATCAAATTAAATATTTTCTTAATGAACGTGCACATCTTTACCATCAAGTAATTATCTTTCACGATTGTTCGTTGTTGTTTTTTTCTTGACTTTTGTGTTCTAGCTCGATTTTATTCAAACACAATTTGAAAAACAATATAGTTCCGCGAAACGTCGTCTCGACGAAACCGAAACCGAATGTGAACGTCTCACTATTCAACATCGTACCGAATCGAAACAATTACTTTTGTATAAAAATCTTGTCGAAGCACCTGCATCTTCAACGGATTCAACGGGCAAAACGAAAGACTATCAACAATTAAAATCATCGATCGATCATATTTTAAAAGAAAACGAACGTCTTCATGCTGAAATTCATGATTTTAAAACCAGTGATCCTGTCTACGAACAAGTTCAATTATTAGAGACGGCAAATAAACATTTAAAACATGAATTACAACAAATAACACAACAAAATCATCGATTAAAAAAGTTAATCGATGCAGACGAAATCAAACGGATAAAAGCTAAATTAATTAAATCTCAAGATGAATGTGAAAAATTAAAAGTTCTCAATAAAAATTTAGCAAATGATTTACAAAAACGTCAACACCAACATCAACAGTCATCTAATCAGGTTCATTTTCATTTTTTATTGACCTTGTTTAGGATAAAATTACTTTTAACCTTGATTCGATCAGGCTTCTTAAATAGAACGCGATTATATAGGCGTGTATCCTCCTCTTTCAATTTAATTGGCTAAAAGTAGAAGATTTCTCATTTGTTTCTACCGAAAAGAAGAAAAGATTTGTCGAATTGATTTCGTCTTGAACCGAAATTTATGCATCTGTATACATTAAATAAAAGTTGCGTGTACTTATTCAAGTGTTCAGGCGTTTTGCTTCTTATTGAAGAAATTCTTCTGTTTCTTTTTCTTTTCTTCTTTTAAACATCGTCAATAGTTAAAATAAGAAGAAGAAGAAGAAATGTAGGAGCATAGTTCCGAGAGTTTTTCTTTGATTCGGTTACCAATTATTCTTCTTTTCACTCTCTTTCTTTTTCTCTTTCAGTTCTGATTTGTCTCAAATATGTGAATCGAAGACGACGAGAATGAGAATCTACTTTGTTTGAAAAAAAAACCGAAAAAAAAGAAGAAAAGAGAAAAGAAACCAACGAGATCATTTTGTTTGTCTTTTTCTTTTCGATTGCACTGAAGTTATTTTTTATTTTGATTAGAAAAAAAAACGAAAATCGACATCAGTCAAACAAAAGAGAAAGAAAGAAGAAAAAAGAAAATAATCAAGTCAATGTCCTTTGATTTATTTTATTAGATACACCCTGCTCATCCAGCACCATCGCCTCAACGAACTCGACGAAATCCCGACGATAATCTTCCTCTACTAACCGTTCAAAATCTTCGACAATTCGATTTAACATCTCGTTATCCCATTCCACCAGTATCGATACCATCAGCTGACATCATCGAGCTAAAAGGACACGTACAATTATTAGAACAAAAACTTCAACAACGTGATTATGAATTACAAACATTACAGATTGAAATCGAAAAAGGTACAAGTTCAATAATGAGCTCCATCGAAGATCTTTATATTGCATCATCATCGGTTTCACCTTCTCAACGTTCTCCCATGCTACCAAAACGATCTCAACCAACTGTTGAAGAATTACAAAATGAATTAGATCAATTACATGACAAATTAGATGATCTTACACGAGAAAATCAAACGTTAAAAAATCGTACACAAGAATTCGATACGATCTATGAAGAAAATGAATATCTTTATGCCGAAAAAAGTCAATGGAATGAAGAATTAGAACGTGCACGTATTCGTGAATTAGTCCTTGAACAGGAAGTTCGAACATTAAAAGAACGTGAAAAAGAATTTCTTGTTGCAAACGATCAAAATTTAAATTCAAATTCGAATACAACACAATTAAAACTAAAAATCGATTGGCTACATAAAACAAATAATCAATTAGAATTAGAAATCGTCCGATTACGTGAACAAATCGATCAAGCAAATAAAAAAACTCAAGATTATAAGAAAGAATTAATCGCTAAAGATGAACATTACAAACAATTACTATTTGTTGCTGAAAATAAACAACAATTACCTCAAGTAGATTCACATTTTCAATGAGATCGAATATGAAAATCATCGAATTTTGTTTTTAGGAATTAGCACGTTTAGAAAAACTCAAAAGTCAATTAGAAACTCAATTAGAAAAACAACAAGAAGAACACGAACGAATAGTCGCAAATCTCGAAGAACAAAATGATAAAAGAGAACAAAAATACAGTGTATGATTCGTTAATTTGTTTCAGAAAAGAAATAACGTTTGTTTTTTAAGTCTCTTTATGAAACAATACTTAAACTACAGAATGATTATCGACAAAGAGAATTAGATTATATTCAACAAATGGATCAAGTAGTGAAACAACGCGATGATCTACAAAATCAATGGGCAATTCTTCGCGATGAATTCGAATCCATTCAACAGGAAGATAAAGCATTGAAAGACGAAGTAGCAGCTTTCGTTTGTTTGAATGTTTCGAATTATTTCGTTTTTTGTTTTGATAAGATGAAATCCAAAGATGAAATCAATCGAGATCTGAAATTAGCTTTGACAACATCGAATAACGATGCACAAGCTGTTTACAATCAATTACGTCAATTAAATGTCAATTTAACTGATCTACAAGAAAATTATGATCGAGATCTAGCTGAACGAGATCAACGAATTGAATTCTTACAAAATGAACAAAAGAAATTAAATGTAAATCTTTTCTCGAATACGGAAAGAGAAAACTTCATTGTATTTAAAATCTTGTTTTCAGGCGAAATATGACGGAGATGTAACGAGTGTTAATAAAACAATGGCTCATTTACAAGAAGAAAACGATCAATTTTTAAAACAAATCGAAATCTATCGATCGAATCTCGATAAAGTTCAAATTCAACTCGAAGAAAAACAAAATGTAAATCTGAAAATTCATCAACATAAGTTCGTTTTTTGTCTTCGTTTAGTTTATCGAGCAGGTTCAAAGCGATCTCTCCGAACGATCAGCTGTTCACTTAAATATTAATAATCAACTTTCACAAGAAAATAAAATCCGCATATCAAAAATAACCGAACTCGAACAGGCACTTGCACAAGAACAACAACGTGTAACGATTTTTATTTCTTCTCGATTTGATTTTATTTGTTTTTCTTCAGAAAAATGAATTACAACGAACAATTCAAGATTTGCAAGCTGAATTATTAAAAGCTCGTTTGACTGCGAAAGAATCCTCAGAAAAAAGTCAAGAACTCGAACGTCGTCTAGCCGAAACGGATAAACATTTCGAAGAAACCGTTCGAACTCATTTAAACGAAACAACAGAACCAACACGAAAAGAATTAAATTCTCTTCGAACTGAACTTGTTACTAAATCCGATCAAATTACTTTTCTACAAAATGCCATCGATGACGAAAAACTCAAACGGTAGAATCGAAAAATTCTCTTGTTTTGTCTTAATCTCATTGAGTTTTGTTCTTCTCTTTGAAGACAACGTCTTGAAATGAAAATAAAACGTTTGAAAGATGAATATATCAACGTTCGAAAAGAACTCTACGCTCGAATCGAAGAGAATAACACATTACAACATGAACTCGTTGAATGTCGATTTAAAAATGATTATAATTTGCATATTACAAATCAAACATTTAATACATTGAAATCAGTCTGTTGAAATAAACTGTTGTTTTTCAGTTTCTTGGAAAGTTTGCTTTTTTTTGTTGTTGTGTAGCCAAATGAAACTGAACCATCAACAGCTGTTCAACTTTATTTAAAAGAAAAAACCGAAAATCAACATTGGCAATTGAAATGTCGAACATATCAACAGAAACTCGAACAATTGCAGAAGACTTATGATTTATCTAAAGAAAAATATAAGCAACGTTTGCATGAAGAAAGGTTCGTTGTTTTTTTGTTTCAACAATCAAATATCATTTGAATTCAATGATTTGTATTCTTAGAGAAATTTTCGAACGTACAAAAACGAAATATCTTGATCACATAAAAAATGTTCAAAACGATTTACAGGAAACACGACAATTATTAGAAAAAGATAGTGAACTAAAAGTCAATCAAGAATCTGCCTATCAACAATTAATCGATGAACGACGACAATTATTAACTAGGTACAAATCATTATCAGCAAATAGCGATATTTCTGCTCAGACTTCTTCTCCTACTTGCTCTACGTTTGAACAGCCACATCTCATTAGTAATATCACTTTCTATAGGCAAGTGTATTGAAAAGCACATTTTGTGTGTGTTCGTTTGTTCTAATTGCATGTGTTTGATTCATTTCTTCTAATACGTTCCATTTTTCAATGGAATTCAAACTAATCATTGACTATTTTTATTACTTTGTTTCGTTTTTGTTCTCAGTATGGTTGATAAGGATGCTAAAGTTCGTGAAATGCGACGAGAAAATCTTTTATTAACATCAAAAATACAATTATTAGTAGATCAAATGGAGAATTTAAACGATCGTGTTGATCGAACTTTACGAGAACGAAATCAACTTCGACGAGAAGTGAACAGCGTAAGACTTGATAGTAATATTTTCATAGAAGTAAACTAATCCATACAAATATTCGAATTCATTTTGTTTTCTAATCTTTCTTTTTTCTCTCGTCAGACGAATGTCCGTTCTCCAACAAGTCCATCACCGCAACGTGCATCCAATCTACTCGAAGCAGCTGCATGGATTCAGCCTGTTCATCATAAAGAATCATTCGGTTTCGATAAAGCTCATCCGCATGACAATCCATCTGCTTCTTAAATATTGATTTTCTCGTGTTTTTTTTTATTCTTCTGTTGTTTCTCTCAGGCTCTATGAATTTTTTCTTTCTTTTCCATTTATGATTTTATTTTATTTTTGTCAGATATTTGCTGTGTGCTTTTGATTTAGATTTTTTCCTTTTTTTTTGTAGAATGTAATTCTGACATATATATTTAGCTCATTATTTTTCTACGAGGATTATTATTCGTGTGTTTCGATTTGAAAATTATGCCAGAAAAGAAAAATAAATATTCATTAGAGAAGATTTTGTTTTTAGATTCAGTATGAATTCGAATTTAGTTGCTCTTGCAAAAGAATTAAGTCGAACTAAACCGACTGATTTGCCCGAGAAATTTCTTCAACTTGATCGTACGTCTTCCCTCTTTCTCTCTGCTTCATCTATTGAAAATAAAATTCAAATCGCTTAGAATTGTTACATCGATCCACGTCGATCACCAGTCTCAAACATGATATCATCGCGTTAGATATCCTGTCCATTTTATTGTTAACACTTCGGCAAGATTTTACGACGATACCAAATGGTTGGCGTTTAGCATCGATGAATCTCAGCCAATTAGCCAGGTGAATTGGAGATGTTCTGTATTTCGAATGTTCTTTTTTTTTGTCTTTTTCGTTTAGTTCATGTGTTTCTGTCGAAATTGACAAGACAAATGCCAAGATAAAGACCTGGTCGAATAAATTTTTCGATCGTTATCTACCGCAAAGTATCGATAGTTTGATTGTTCTAACACGAAATTTACAAGATCGATATTCACAAGAGAAAAAAGTAGAATTAATTTAACTCGTCAAATATTGATTATGAATTCGAACATTTTAGTCGCATTTAAAACAAGATTATATCACGTATATGAATACAGTTATGAGTAATCTTATTGAAATATTAAATTTTCATTCGAATCAATATTCATTGATAAAACAAAGTAATTCGAGATCGTTTGATGAGAAGGTTTTTAATGGGATTTTCTAGTTTTAACTTCATCGAAATTTATGGAATTGTTTCTTACGGATGATGTTTACGTTTGTACATTGATGATTAATAGTTTGGAAAATATAGTTCGACGTAGTCGGTAGGAGAGAAAAATCTTGTTGAATTATTTTCGAAATGAAAAATTTGCATAATAAATAGACGTTTGACTGGTTCGAGCGTATTTAGCGAATTAACAAATAAACTAAAACAAGATTATGTCAATGAACTTGCTTATAAATTGACTGTGTTCGATAATAGTGATGTTGGAAGGTAGGTGAAACAACGAGCGATTGAATATTTTCATGCCAATTTTCAGAGCGGCTGTTCGAGCATTAATCGCAATTTGTGAAGCAGATCCAAATATTGTTACACTTTTAGTTGAAAAATTCAAGTAAATTCTTTGAAAATATTTATCTATTCATATATTCTCGTGTCTCAGAGGTCTACCGACTATCTTACAACGATGGCATGGTCGTGGCTTTGGTCTTGATCTTCAAGATTTATTAGCCATCATCAGACGAACATCACGCAATGGTCCTTATTCACGTGAATATAATGTATGTCGACAGATTTTGTTTTTGTTTTTGATTTATTTTTAAAAAATTGAAATTTTTAGAGAGAAAATTATGCAGCAAGTCGAATTCAAGCATTGTGGCGAGGTCATGTGACACGAAAACGATTATTAAAAGCTAATCAAGCAATGAAAACATTTCAGACTAGTTTTCGGTTTGAAATTCAAAGAGAAAAAAAATATTTATTTATTTATTTTCTTTAGAAAACGTAAAATGAAAGAAGTAGAAACGAAAGAACGTCAACGACAACGAGCTGAAGTTCAATATCAAGCAACACGTGAACATTATCGTCGTTTACGTCAATTTAAACTTCAACAAATCCAAGCTATTGAACTACTACCAGCTTGTACGAAAACAATGAAAAAATTTCAATTTCAACATTTGTTTTTGTTTGTTTTTTGTTAAAGCGGAAATCGACAAATATCTCGAAGTACAACGTTTACAAAGTGCAACGAAAATCCAAGCATTTTTTCGTGGTTATCTCCAACGAAAGAAGCTGACTACTGGCGGGCAAAGACAGTTGATTGCTGATCGTGCTGCACGTCGTATTCAACGTGCATTTCGAACCTATCAACAAAAGAAACAAACTGAATTGGATCGACGTCAACAACGATTCGAATATCTTAAACCAGCGATTTTAACCGAAGCTAAACGAGAAGAGCTAATCGAACAAATTGAACAATGGCGAAGTGAACGAGCTGTAGGAGGAAACGGAAAATCTTTTTTTTTTGTTTTATTTATGAAATTTATTTCGTAGCCAAGAGCAATGTCAAATGAAGAATTCGTTGCACTTCATGGTCGTGCGCAAGAAAGTCTTAATCGTTATGTAACAACGAATCGAGCTTGGAGAAGAATTGAACAACGACAACGTTTGCTATTGCATATGCTTAATAACGATTCAGAATTTCTTCTTTCAAGTAAAATATTTTTCTCATAAATTTATTGAAAAAAAAAACTTATTTCTTTTTCAGATTATCCGCAATTGAAAACGGCGATGGATCCAGCTGCTGAAACAACACCTTCAATAAATCATCTTGATCAAGCTGCTAGTTTTCTTACACATCCGTCATCAGCTATTCGTTATCGTGCTCGACAAGCACATGCAGAAGCATTGAAATACGCTCGAGCACCTTGGTATAAAACAATTCAATTAGCAAATATGGACGATGACGAAGAAGATACCGATGAACTTTTGAATCGAGGTGTTCGAGATGATTTCTATCGAAATGATATTCTCAATAATCCCGTTCGATTTGAATATGAAAAAAGAAAATTCTATCAATTCACGCCAACATCAACTGCATCATCGATTAATCAACGTCATTAGACAATTTCGTCTTCTTTGTATTTGTGTTTGGATTTTCTTTTGAATGAATAAATTTGATAGATAGAATAACGTAAATATCCAGTTGACGACCGTCAGAGGTCGCTGGTTTCTATTAACAATATTTCCAACATTTACATTGCCTTCAATTGGTGGCTTTCGTTGTAGGTACACATTCCATTCGATAATAATACGAATAACAGTTACAAAAAATATATTTGGAATTTATTTGAATATTTTTTCTTTGCTCCATTTGTTTGCGGGAGAAAGGTCTTCAAATCATTTTCATTTTTAAACTTTAAATATTCGAGTTTCTATCGCGAAAAAAAAGCATTGCCTATTGTTTATTATTTGTTTTTTAGACATCGAATGGGATCGAAAAAACCGAATGTGATTTTCGTCTTAGGTGGACCGGGCGCTGGTATGTTTTCTCGAAATTTATTTCTCGAAAACTAACTCGAAATAGTTCATTAACTAGGCAAAGGCACACAATGTGCACGTATCTCTGCAGTCAGTTTCTTCTTCTTGTTGTTGTTTCGAAAAAGCAAATTAATCTTCGTCATTGTAGACTTATGGTTATGTTCATTTATCAGCCGGTGATCTTCTGCGTCAAGAAGCAGCTAATCCAGATTCGAGTCTAGGTCAAGAAATCAATTCACATATTAAAAACGGCTCAATCGTACCGGTTGCTATTACTTGCAAGTTACTTGAAAATGTAGGAAAGACGAACTAAGTGTTGAGTTTTTGTTTCGTTTGAATTTTTAAGGCAATGAAAAAAAGTGGCAAAGATAATTTCTTAATCGATGGTTTTCCACGAAATAAAGATAATGTTGACGGATGGCAACAGGCTATGGACGGAAAGGTTAACATTCAATGAGTTTTATTCTTTGATTGTGATGAAAAAGTAAAGACTTTATTTCAATTTAAAACAAAAAAAAACTGTTGTTCTGAATTAGACTTGTGTTAATCGTTGTCTTGAACGTGGAAAAGATAGTGGTCGAACCGATGATAATGAAGATAGTTTGAAAAAACGGTTCGTTTTGTTTTTCGAACAAAAAAAATTGATTATATTTGTTTATTTTAGTATTGTTACGTATAATGATTCTACACGTCCGATTATTCAGTTATTCGAAAAAGAAAATCTAGTCAAACGAATCGATGCTGCGAATGATGTTGACAAAGTTTTTGACGATGTTCAAAAAGTGTTCAACAATTTTCAATAATCTTTCTCGAACAAAAACATCTATTGAATAGGAAATCTCAGCATGCATTTTTATTTCTTTTGAAAGAAAAATAAATAAACCTAGTCTATGATTGCTTTTAGATAAATATGCCATATCCATCGATTGATTGTCATGATGAATATCGTACCTATCGTTCAAAGATTCGAAATAATGACGAAGAAAATTTGTCATTATCAAATTCCGATGAAAATCTATCGAGAAATATCAATTCATCAATAGAAATCAATAATGATTTCGAATCAGCTATTCGTAATCTTCGTCCATTAGCTGCTATTCAACAAAAACAAGTCGATCGATTGTTAACTAAAAGCAATTCGAAAGATTTCACGCGTAATAATCACGATGGTTAGTCGAATTTTGAGAAAAAAAAAGATAGAGTAAATTATTTTTGACTTTTTTTTGTCAAGTTTCTCGAGATATCGGTGAACAATCAATTCCACCAGTTGTATTAACAACAATACCTCCTGTTGGTATTGCTACTCGTCCGACAGCAATCGTTGCGTCAACTGTTTCCAAACAATCTCTATCGAATTTTTCGATTAAGAATACGGACGAACAACAAAATCAACTTAATTCATCATTTTCAGCGTTTCATCGAATTAATTCAAATGAAACAAATCTTCCGAAAGCATCTGTAACCAAATCAACACCATTACTAATGGATATACCACAACATAAAGCTTTAGAACGTGGACAACAACTAACTAAAGTTCATATTTCTCATCCGCAAAGTCCATCGATAATTCATGTAGATTCAATTTTTCTTCTCAATTTCAAACAAATTCCAATCGATTTCTTTGTTTGTTAGTTAATGTTACACGAAGATTTCAATACTGCTTGTCGTCTTCTTCATGACATGGCCTTACATCCTGACTTACAAATTGACCGTCCGCCAACTCAACCATTCAAGTAGAGATTTAGAAATCAAAATCTCCAAACAAACGACCTTTTCCTAGAGCTCAAATCAATCGCCTATGCGCATGTTACCACGAGAATCGATGGTTTCGTTGTCGTATTCTTCAAATTTCGTCAGATTACTCAACAGCAACTGTGATCTATTTGGATTGGGGCATGGTTATCCCAATGGCAATTGGTCCTGAATCGATTCGTCGTTTACCAAATGAATTCTATTCTGAACCAGCTTGTTCAATTGTTTGCCATCTCGATGGTGTGCCCGAAACCAATGATTTGATTCCGTCAGATATTATAACTCAATGCATTGCTTTATTGAATGAAAATGAATATGACGTCACGGTCAATGGTTATGATAGTGCAACTGGTGGAAAAGTTCTTCTTTCGTTTAACGGAAAGATTATTAACGATCAAATCCGACAATTAATTTTGCCGAATGTAATTAACACAAAAATAGAAATCGAAACGAACGAGTTTGTTGTTTTTTTAGAATTCGATGTCAATTGAAGATGAATTAGTCGAACAATTTCGTCATGAATTACCATTGAGTATTGGCGATGAAATCAAAGCGTTGATCAGTTCATTTAGTGGCAAAGATGATTCATTTTATATTTTACTTGTCAATGAACATACCGTAGCTATCGATCAAGCGATGAAACAATTACAAGATGCAAATCATTCGAATCGTTTGTCAATTGAAAATCTTCGAATTAAAATGTAATTCAATACACATATTCATTCAAAACAAAAAAAAACACATTCTCATTTAGTCTTGTCGCTGCTCGATATGCCGACGATGGTAAATGGTATCGTGCTTGGATAAAATCGCTTTGTTTCGAACGTAAAGAAGCGATTGTATTTTTCGTTGATTATGGTAATGAAAGTACAATTAAATTTGCTGATCTATGTTCATGTCCTGATTCTGTTCGGACATTACCATGGCTTGGCATACGTATTCGTTTGCTCGATCAAACGATGACACAAGATGAACTAGCTGAATTTTGGAAATTAGTTCAATCGAATTATATTTGGATAAAGATTTTAGAAATTTATTCTGATTGTTACGGCGTACAGATTAAAATTGATTATACACTTATTCTTCATTGTGATCGAATGAAAAATCAATTCGTTCATACGGGTGTACAAGTAAGAGATTTGATTTTGAATCTAAGGGAAAACAACAACAACAACAACTCTATTTTGAAAAGACGACATTCGATGATCGTTGTTGTTCGGATCTCCATTCGAATATCTTGACACCATCTCAAACCGAACAAAATCAATTAATCAACGAAAATTTTCTTCGAAACTTTTTCGAAATGATTAATAATGAATTGCGCCGAGTTCGACATCGTCTCATTGATAGCGACGAATCGTCACAAGATCGTCATAATCAATTAATTCAATTATTATTTTCAACATTTAATTTAAATAATAGTAATTATCCGAAGAAGCAATAGAGAGAGATAATTATATGTGTGTTCTCATCGAGTCAGATTTTCTTTTTTGTCCTTTATTTTTTGTTTTGTTTTCATGTTTCAAAACCAAACGTCAAACAATTGTCTATTGTATATTCAAAGATAAATAGATTATATTTGTTAAACTTGTTGTCCTTTTTTGTAGATTATATCGTATTATTTGAATAATGTCAAATCTATTTCGTCATACACAAATTGCCGTTCAACGATGGTCAGCAATGCATCGTACAATTGCTGCGAATAACTTCGTTGCTGTACGTTATCTTTCACAAGCCGGTAAATCGAGTCCTTCTGCTAATTTAGCTGTACGTGGCGGACAAAATCGATTGAAACCAATCGATCCAATTAAACCAAAACCTGCAGGAGAACCGGCTTATATGTAAGACTAAAAAATAAAAGAAATATGTGAATTGATGATTTGTTTGTTCTTCTTCTTCTGTCATAGCCCTTTGGTTGGTAAAGCATTGAATACTGGTGGACAAATTGGATTTGGTATTGTTCTTGCGATTAGTGCTTACTTTATGTATATCAATTATTTAACAAATCCAGAATTTTACAAGAGTTTAGCCGTCAGTCGTGAAGCAAGCAAATGTGCTAAGTATGAAAATGCGGTCTATTAAATAATATAGAATTTTCATATTTTCTTCTATAGGGAAGGATCACATGGTCATTAATATCAATTCGATGAAACCATCAAACGACGTTCTTAGCAGCCATTTGAAGTTTTCTTTGTTTACTTAGTTTCTAGATTCTTCCTTGTCTTTTTTTGAACTACACATTTCATCATAACTGTCTCTAAACAAAGTGTCCATCCAATATTACTATTCATTGTGCGTCTACTACCTTGACTTGTCTTTTAGAAAATAAAAACCATTCGAAATAAAAGACATCCTGTCTAAAAAAACAATCCAACTTCAAATCAATTATTTTCTGATTTACTTCATACAATTACAAAAAATTACTATCTAGAAATCATCTTAATTGCAATTAGTTCTGACGAATAATTATTTATTTTTAGTGGGCACAGTTCAGTAAAATGTGGGTGTTAGTAATTCTCGAGATTAAATGCTACAGTAAATAGAGAATACTTGTTGGCCGGATTTTGCCGGTATTCTTTGTTCGAAGTATATCATGAGTGAAAAGTCACAGATAAGTGGCAAAGTAGAGAAAATGAAAGATTCGGACTTTTGTTCTTAAGAGTTACGTCTATTTATGTAATGGATGAAAAAGAAAATGAAAATTTTCTCATTTTTCCTCCGAACAAAAGGAAAAAACATACGAATTTATTCATAGTTTACGGGATTTTTAGGTTTTTTTGTCATCTCTATAACATAAAAATGAAATTACATTGGTGACAACGATTCAATAGAAAATAATTATTCATCAACGTATTTACCATTCTATTTCACACGGAAATATCTTTTCCGTAATGCTGCGTATTTCTTTTTATTTTAATAATTCATAATTTTAAACGGGTCAATAAGTTGACAGAAATTAGTTTCAAAGAGTATATTTAGTCTAATGTTTTTTTTAATATTTCATACTCTACGTATTTGGATGAATATATTTTTATTCGAGATGATGGTAAACATAAAAGCAAACCATTTAAATATTTTATCCACAAAGAAATTTATTTATTCGATATCCATACAGATTTAATAATTGGTTTTAATTCTTGAACTCTACTTGGCAATACCGTACAAATATATTCATTGATATTAGCTTGAAGAACTTGAGAAGTTAATGTATGACCAATAAATGAAGTTATTAATTGTACAGATCGACGGTAGCTTGATGAATGTGAGAGAATAAAACGCCATAGAAGCTCCAAATAAAAATTCTGTACATTTAATATTGCTCGTATGGAATATTCGTCGAGTGTATCCTGACAATTTTGTTCGAAACTCGTACTTAAATGTGTTGATAACATGAGAACAATCATAAATAATTTCAATAGAATAGGATTGCAAAGAAATGGTGTAAGTTTAAATGAATCATTACGAATACCGGCATATATTTCTTGAGGAAATACACGTAAATATACGGGTGAATCTTTACAAAGATCAGGTGTAATATGTTTCATTAAATATGCGCCATGAATACGAAAAATTTGATTGAGATTACTTTTAACAAGTGATAATCTACCATTAATAGATATCTGTCCAAATTCTGGTAAACTTTTAAAAAATTCTATTAATGCAACATAAATATTTGCACATGCATTGAGAAATTTATCTAAAGTTAAACTTTCATCAAGAGGCATGTTTACATGTTCTTTGAATGTAAATGGTAAACATATGCGTTCATATAAATGATAGATATTATTTAAAATATTTGAATCTTCCGATGATAAACGTCTATAGACTTTGGAATATAACAGTACATTACACGGTCGAATCTACAGATGACAGATAAAAGAATAACACAGAAAAAATAGAAATGTAATCTATTTGAACTGATACGTACGAGTGAGTTTTGATTAGGAATTTCAAATGTTAGAGCTGTATGTTTGTTAGTTTTCTGTTCAGCTCGTTGAACTCGATTGGCTTCGACTAAACGCTTTCGTTCTAAACGTTGATCATCAGTTCGTATAGCATTTCGATCCATGCCAACACGAAAACATTTAGCTAAACGACAACAATTACAATGTCGACGTGTATCACTTGTTACAGGACAATCGCCATTTCTTCGACATTGAAATTCATATGTCTAGACGACAAACAAAAATAAAAGACAATTCAAATTGTAAATCTCTATCACGTAAACATACACCCAATTTAACGGCATTCCGACGAAAAAATGCCTTACATGGTGAACATGTATGAACACCAAAGTTTATGCCAACCGATTTGCCATTACAAACCATACAAACATCATCGTCGTTGATCTTTTTTTTTCTGCCTGGTTTCAACCGACAATCAGTACTAGTCATTGAATAGCTCGACAAAAATACCTAAATAGAGTAATAACTCCAGTAACAGTACAATGTTTTTTTAATGTATTGATAATGTATCGACAAACGAATACGCAATGTCGACCAGTAACATGACAATACAAGTTTTTCTTTTCCTCCTTTTGTCAGAACTTATCGTACAGATGTTTTTCATTGGTTGGGTTGTTTATGATTATTAAAAAGCATAAGCCAAAAGAAAAGGAAAAAAAGATGCATCTCTACCGTGTTTTAATAGATTAGTTCGACGTCAACGATGATGATGAAAAAGGACAAAAAGGTAGTTCAGTGATTTTCAATCGTCCACTATAAAATAATAGAAAAACATTTCTCTATTGTCATCTCACTAATTTAACGGTTAATGTTTCACCAAAATGCAAAAAGAAAGAAAAGAATTACTTGATGCATGGGAAAAACGTCTACAACGAGCACGAATGAAGTTTTCCTTTAACTAGGAACGAGAATATTTTTCTTAATTGCAAATGAAAAGGTAATGTACTTGACACACTTAATGACACGTAAGTTAAAAGAACAAACAGCTGTTCATATGTTTTATGAGAAAAGTTTGAAATCATAGTACGTATGCACAAGACATGATGAATTAAAATATGCCTTCAAACAACGATGTGTATAATGCATGCTATTTATTGTATTAAAGAGTTCAATGTTAAGTTTAATTTATTTTCTTATTTTCTAATAACTTTATGTTAATATTAATAATAAATGATTTTCTATAAATATCTTATCATTTAAAAAAATAGGATTCTATGTAGTTTCGATACACGCATGTCATGCTATGAAATGTATTATTACGTGAAGAAATACAGTAACTCCAAATATTATTGGTTCATCTTTACACGACAACTTTATTTTTGCTACTACACAAGAACGATAGGAGAAATAAATCGATTGTGACTATCATTAAGCAGTTCAAGGTTGCTAGTATAAATGCTATACGTTTCAGCTTATCGATGTGAAGCTAGCACGACGGAACGATAATTCCTATAAAAATTTTCTCAAAGTATGTCCGGTGGATAAAAATATCAACCTTTGACGTAGAATTAAATTCTGAATCGACTGAGCTCATTTCCCCCTATCGTTCTTGTGTAGCAGCAAAAATAAAGTTGTCGTGTAAGGATGGACCAATAATATTTGGAGACAATGTAGCTTGAAATAAACTGTTCTTTATCTTTTGTGATTTTAATATAATTTCGAAAGTATCTGCGCCCTTTTGTTTTCATATCTTTTTCTTTGTCTATTACGAAGCAGCATGCAGCAAACATCCTCTAGGTGTGACAAACGAATCAACTACGCCTTTATTTTTTTTCGTGAATTTCATTGTGTAAGAAAAAATACACAAAAAGTCTCGGGGGAGAGAGTGAGAAAGAGAGGAGGGCGCATGCTCTTTACACAACGTTATCTCAATGAAAAAAATATATATATACATATATCTTCAAAAAAATTTTGTGATAAGTGAATGTCCATTGTTAGATAATCAACTCGAGTCTAGTTGAAAAACATCGTAATATAAAACGATATTTGTTTGCCAACGAAAGACGTGAGTAAAATGAATTTTAACATAATTGAGTTATGGCGACAGTAAAATAGAAAACAAACGAATCTAAGTGACTATTCTTAATTTTCAGATATTGTTAATTTCAAAGTTGACAAAAAAAATGAGTTCAAGATCATCCTCAGGAGGAAATCGACGAGATCGTATGCGTACATCATCTGTTGTTTATCCGTATGAGGATCAAACTATTTCTGAATATGATGAAACACGTCCATTATCATTAAATTCGAGTAGATTGTCGAAAAAAATACGAGTATGCACCTTATGCGGCAAATGTAAAGGTGTAAGAACAGTTCCGAAATCATCTCGCCTTTCTTTTCATTCGACAACAAATGAAACATATAAACCTCGTTTAATATTCATTTTATATTTAATTAATTACCAACAATTAAATTTATTCGAACGATTTCTTTTCATTTTAGGTATTCATAAATTTCAAATAAACAACAATGAATTGACTATGCTAGCATGTTTGGTTTCTTCGATACACCATGGGGTATATTCAAGTATGTTTGGTATCAAAGAAAAAGAGTGTTTTAATGATCACATAATTATTGTCTACGCACATTCGAATGCCCCGTTACTTATTCATAATACTATGCATTGCAATTGTTTTGCTTATACTTCTTTTGGTTACGATTGTTGCACTCTATGCAATTATTCCCGCGATTGTTCGTTCGACAATCGACAAAGCTCAATTGGGCTTCAATTCAGTTCAAATCGATCAAATTCAAGATCGAAGTTTTCGTCTTCGTGCTGAGTTAGTCATGACAAATACAGGTTCGATTCCAGCTACTATCGTACCACCACTTGTAATTCAAGTTGATGATGTCGGAAAAGTTACTAATAATGATCCGATAGAAATTACTGGTAATTCAGCTGGTAGTGTTGCTTCAATGAATTGTCAATTTGAAATTGACGATTTGGATGCATTTACTCGATTTACTCGTGAACTTGTTTTTAATTCGAATGTTTCTTGGCATTTAACAGCTCAAGCAACAATTCGACCGATTTCAGGCAGTTTTCTTTCGTATTCAAATATTACGTTAGATAAACATATTCCATTACAAGCATTTGATGGTCTTAAAAATGTGAGTATTGGTACAATTAGTTTGGAACGTTCGAATGCAACACATGTTATTATTGATACGAGTATTACAATTGAAAATCCATCTTTATTTAGTATTGAACTTGGTTAGTAAAAATTCTTGACGAATAAAAACAAAAACATATTCTATTCTATTGATTTGATTAGGTCGATTGTTTTTTAATTTACAATATGAAAATATAACAATTGGTTATGTTGAATCAACTACTGGCAATGTATCACTTCATGCAGGTGCTAATCAAATACCATTTTTTGGTGAATTACAAAAATCATCAGTTCCTGGTTCTCATAAAGCAATTCTTGATGTTATACAAAATTTTCTAACTGAACAGACAAGTAATGTATCAGCAGTAGCTGGTTCGAATTGTACATCGTATCCTATTCTTGCTAATGGTATGGCCGGTCTTTCATTAGGTGTTGAAATGCCTCCATTTGATAAACAACTTATTGCTTCGTTATCTTTCGGATCCATGTCACTTGTTCCATCTACTCAAGCTAAATCAGTTATTCTTTCAGCTTCAATAAGTATTTCGATTAATTCACCACTTGGTGCGAATTCTCCACTGAGTTTGACAAGCATGGATATGAACGCTGATTTGGTCTATCAAAATAAAACGGTTGGTTCATTGGAAGTTCTCGGTTCTCCAGTAGTTCAAATCAATGCTACAGTTTATCAAACGACATTTAAAGATAAACTCCTGATACTCGCCGGTACTGGTGCAACATATGAAAAATTTGCTCAGGATTTTATTCGTGCTAGCGATGCAAATCCAATTCAATTTCGTGTATCTGGTACTGCATCAGTAACTGGTTCATTTGCACTTGGTGGTCTAGCTGTAAGTGGTATTAAAGTTGACAATGTCGTTGCAATTGGAGGTCTTGATGGTCTTCATGATGTTACTGTCGATGGCATATCGATTGATGGTGAAGAAGGAAGTGCATTTCGTCTATCAGTTAAGGCAACTATTGGTAATCCAGGTATTACAACTGTTCGATTAGAAGATTTTACACTAACAATGGCTGACAGCTTAACAGATACAGTTATGGGTCGTATACCTGTCGATGTACTTGAAATACATCCAGGCAATAATACAGTTCAATTGCATGGGTAATTTTGTTTTCGTTTGAATCGTCGAAGTCAATGAATCTTTTCTATTCTGTTTTTCAGCTCTCTTGCTCCACAACGACCAGAAGATCTTCCAGTAATTGGTACTTTTTTTTCGGCCTATCTCAATGGTATTCCTCAAATGGTTAAACTCTTTCATAACGTAACACAACCAGGAAATGCTACGGCTATGGATTTAACTGTCAGCGGTCTAACAATGCAATCGAATTTGAGTGGTGTTCACGCAAAATTAATTAACAATGTAACCGTTCTCGATTTTGGCATTGAATTCGATCCTGAAGATGTTAATCGAGTGTTCGTATCGGGCCGTCTATCAGTCTTATTTGTACTTCCATCAAATGTTAATATGACATTCAAAGCATTGACAACAACTATTCAATTTGATATTCTTTTTGATGGTGGAATACGAATGGCTAGAATGAATCTTACAGATTTACCTGTTCAACATAATCAAACAACAAATGTTATAACAATAGGCTTCGAAAAACAAGAACTTGTTGTTCTTAATAAAACAGCTTTCGAAGAATTCGCTGTTAATCTTGTTTTAACATCGAATGTAACAATGGCGATCGATGGTACGACAACAGCAGTTGCTCAAACTGCCATAGGAAATCTTACTTTAATTCAAATACCTGTCTCTGATACAGTTTCATTAAATGGTTACAATCAATTTGATGGCGGACTTTTAAAAATCGATAATATCGATATAGATAAATCATTATCAAATCATTCACTTATACTTCGAGTTAAAACAGAAATTACAAATCCATCAGTTGTTAATATTATCAACGGTGGACGACTTCTACTTGATTTATGTGATATGCATAGAGGCACATCACTTGGTCTAGTTACAATTGATCCATTTGTTCTTGCGCCACAAGGTACGCCGACTATCGTCATAGCTGAAGGTCTCGTCAATATGACAAATAATAATACTGAAGTTCTTCGAGAGTTTATTTCAAAAATGGTCTCAGGACTTGGTACTGATGTTGAATTACGTGGTACATTAGAAGATAATTCAACAGGCACAGATATACCATATCTAGTATTAGCTATTTCTGGTCTTCGTATTCATACAACTGTTCAGGGTCTAGTCGGAAATAGTTCACTTGTTCAAGAACTTCTTGTTAAACACTTAACGGCTGCTGAAATAGCTGGTATTACCATTGGTCTTGTTAAAATGTTATCTGCACGTATTCGAATAGTCAATCCGTTTAATGCAAGTTTAATTATTCATGGTATCGATGTTAAAGTTTATTACGGTCCTAAAGTCGATGATAGCTTGCAAGTTGGTCTTGTTCATGATCAAACACCTATACGTGTTGGACCTTATGAACAACTCATAAGTCCTTATGTCAATGTGACTATTGCAGCTAAATTAACAACATTGGCAACACTGATAGTACCTCTTTTAGAAGGCAATGCTCGTCTTTCGCTGTATGGTGTTATAAGTTTTACAATTGGTGATGAATTTGTTTTGAATCAAATTCCAGTTACCCTGCTTGATATACCAACGAAACAAGAACCAAAATCCGAACAGGAAATTATCTTTTGATTCATGTTTCTTTTTTGTTTTGTGTAATTTTTTGTGAGAAAACATTTTTTTTATAAATAATTTTGATCATACATATATACATACTCGTCAGCATATTCATTTTCTATTAATATTCTTGATTCAATGAAGCAAAAGACTAATTATTAGGCTTTTTTTGTACATTAAAACTGCTATTACTTTAATCATATAGTATTATCAAGTTGACATCAACGATTATATTTATTTATTATTTTAATACTATCGTTCAGTAAAAAGCTCGATATATAATAATCAGTTAAAGAAAAATGTTTTTCTTTTGTTCTTCTCTTCTATAATGAGAGTATCTACTCAATTATGTTGCACATTTACATATTCTCGGATGACAAATTATTATTTAAAAAATTTATTTGACAAGCTGTTCACTTTGCATTGTAATCTAACCATGCATTTACATACACAAAATCCGAATTGATATTTCAGTTTCGAAGAGTAACAAAGAAAAAGATAGGAGAAAAACAAACACAGAATCGTCTTGTTCTTCTTTTTCTTTATCCTATTTTTTATATTTCTCGCTTGGAATCTCCTGTCACATTTCGACTATCGTCGGAACGATAATTGTCATTCTTCCAGTGCTCAATCTCGGGCGGCAAGCGAGCTTAAAAATACTCGCATATCTTTCTTCTACGAGTTCGACAACGCACTACTAATCAGAAGAATAAAATTGTCGAAAGAAATTGTGTTTTCGGTCCTATCCTATCTATCGATCTATTTTCTTATGAAAAATGGTTTAATCAAATAAATGAATAGTTTTCGCTGGTGTTCGACGAATCTTCTCTCCAAGACAAGCGAACAGAAAAAAAGAAAATATAGAAATGAACGCAGAGAGACTTAGAGAAAGAGAGCGAGAGCGGAAAAAAATCGAATGCGATAAAGAATATAAAAAAAAGAACATGATGCTCATTGTGCAACGAGCAAGACTAAGATAAAGAGAACGAACAAACGGGAACAAACATCACCCGTAGAATACAAACACATTCAAGAATTGACGAACAATTCATCCGTAAGTTAATTGCAAATTACGAAATAAAAGAAAAAAAATCGAGAAGAAAAAGACGTCTCTTTCATCAGTTGAAAATAGGAAACAAAATAAGGAACATACGAGCGTAGGAGGACTTATCATCTTTTTTTTGTCAATCTAAAACGAATATTTTCACTAAGTGCACGGTTATTTTTCTAAAAAAAGAAAGATGTATCCATTTCTGTATCTAAGCTGAAGAGAAGATTAGCCTAATAAGAGATTATTTTAATTGTGATCAATATCATGAAGTAGAAAAAAAAACAACGATTATGAAATGCAATATCTGTTTTTCCTTTTCATTTTTTTTGCCCTTTGATAAAAGAGAAGAAAAAAAAGGTTTTTCTTTCTTTTCTTCTAACTAGCTCATGAATAAAATCATCTTAGCATACGTCTTCACAATTTGCTCCTTCAACCATCCGCCTATCGTTTCTTCAATTAACTTCCTATTGCCAGAAAGAACTTCCGGATAAAATGCAGTATTTACTCGTCTATGTTGAAAAAGAAACAAAATCCTTTTCTTTCTCTTCTCAGACAGAAAAAAAAACAAAGCAAAATAGAAGATAAATTTCAGATCAAATACATACCAACTCAACATCCTATTTTTCTCTCTCTTGAAAATGTCAATATCACTTCAAAATCATGTCTATTTTCTTCGTAGGATTGAACAACATTCAAGATAAAGTAACATTTCAAAACTAATCATGGTTGTTCATGCAGGTGGTCTTGTGGCTATTGTTATTTTTTATATTGCCATTTTACTTGTTGGAATATGGGCTGGAAGAAAACAAAAATCATCAGAAAAATCACCTGACACAGAAGAGATTATGCTGGCAGGAAGAAATAACGGTCTACTTGTAGGAATATTTACAATGACAGCAACATGGGTTGGCGGTGCATATATTAATGGAACAGCTGAACAAGTTTTTTCTACTGGTCTTATTGCGTGTCAAGCACCATTAGGCTATGCAATTAGTTTAGTCGTCGGCGGATTATTATTTGCTAGGCCGATGCGTAATGCTGGTTATGTGACAATGCTCGATCCATTTCAACGAAAATACGGACAACGAATGGGCGGTTTGCTATTCATACCAGCACTCTTAGGAGAAGTCTTCTGGTCAGCAGCGATTCTATCGGCACTTGGAGCAACTATTAGTGTTATTTTTACTGACATTTCAACAACAACATCAGTTGTTATTTCGGGTAGAAATCGATTTTAAATGAGAAAAAAAATTTTCGAATATCGTTTTTTTTTTGTTTTTTCGTAATTAGCTGCCGTTGTTATTATTTATACACTATTCGGTGGATTGTATTCTGTTGCATATACTGATGTTGTTCAACTTGGATTTATTCTCGTTGGCCTTTGGATTGCTGTTCCATTTGCAATTCAGCATAAAGGTGTTGGAAGTATAGTAACAACTTGGCCACAATGGCGAGGTCACGTCGAGAAATCAGAAATTGTCGGATGGATTGATGGTATACTTTTACTTGTTTTTGGTGGAATACCATGGCAGGTTAGTCTTTTTTCTATTGCTTTCGAAATGCAATTGTGGATTTATTTTTAGGTTTATTTTCAACGAGTTCTTTCGGCTAAATCAGCTAAAAATGCAATGTATTTATCATTTTGTGCAGCGATTGGCTGTATAGTATTGGCCATACCACCTGTACTTATTGGTGCCATTGCTAAATCAACTGGTCAGTAGTTAATTTGATGATAAATTTGCGTTTAAAATTAATTTTCTAGATTGGAATATGACGGATTATGATATGAAACAAGATATTACATCACCTGAATCAACAAAACTCATCTTGCCATTAGTTCTCTTGCATCTATGTCCGAAATTTATTGCATTTATTGGTTTAGGTGCAGTTTCAGCTGCCGTTATGTCCAGTGCCGATTCGAGTGTACTTAGTGCAAGTTCAATGTTTGCTCGTAATGTCTGGAAACTTGTTTTTCGTAATAAAGTCAGTCCATATGAAAAATGAAATATTCACGAAAAAGAAAATGAATGTCTCGTATTTAGGCATCTGAACGAGAAGTTCTCTTAGTAATGCGTATTGGAATATTTCTTGTTGGAGCAGGAGCTGCTGGCATCGGTATTCTAGTCTCATCTATTTATGTTCTTTGGTATTTATGTTCGGATCTTGTTTATGTCATCTTATTTCCTCAATTACTTTGTGTTGTCTATGTACCGCATACAAATACATATGGTTCATTATCGGCATATATCGTTGGTTTTGTTGTTCGTATACTTATTGGTGAACCATCATTGAATATACCGGCATGGATACATTTTGGTTCCTATATACCGCCGAAAACAACGTGTATGCTGATTAGTTTATTAACAACATTAATTGTATCGTTAATAACAAAAATCTTTTTTGAAAAACGTATTTTATCACCAAGATTGGATGTTCTTCATTGTTTTATTGATATACCAAATGAAATTTTACCATTAAAAGAAAGT
>ERZ778020.1131-NODE-1131-length-26172-cov-3.760731_pt1 | contig 26172 bp, 28 predicted proteins | sample MGYA00375750_ERZ778020 | MGnify/ENA primary metagenome ERZ778020 (study PRJEB29350, sample SAMN05389818) | bioreactor metagenome | isolation source: Ammonium sulfate bioreactor | place: South Africa: University of Cape Town | collected 2014-03-17 ...
GGTTGTAGTGTCTGTTTGTGCTATTGATTCGTAAAGAGTCGAGTTATTTCTATTGAAACTAATTGTAAGACTTACTACTGATATTGATATTATTCGCTATTGTTGTTGTTGTTTTACCATAAAAAACTGTAAAATAAACTGAAACAACAAGAGCTATAATAAGAAGAATCAATCCAATTAATAAACAAAGAACAAGTCGATTTCGATTGAATCTAATTGACAAGAGAAAAACGAGAATTGTTGAAAAATGAATCTAAAAATATTGAATTTACGATTGAATACTCCGAATTGAACGATTTGTTTGAGTTGAAGATGGACGAACCTTCGAATTAGAAAATCGAATTACTTTTGACCGATTTAACGTAGACAGACGATTTGAATTTGAAGTCATTTTGAAATGATTCGAATGAATTCTTGTTCCAATACATACAACTATTTATTCAACTTACAAATTTTAAAAAGAACAACAATCATTAACTAACGATAAATTCAAATCGACAAAAAAACAACAACGAATTTTAATGGATCATTAACTGAGATCTTATTGGTTTTCATTTTGAGATCAATAATGACGATGTCTGTATTTAATTCTTAGATCGTCATCATATTCATATAAACGATAATTGATTTCTACAAAGGCGGAATTCAATCGAAAAAGTACAAGTCATGTCCTTGTATTTTTTTCTGCTTCGTCAAATCAAAAAGAAAATTACTCATTGAGTCACGCCCAAAATCAAAGGAATAAATTGTATATAAATCGAATCGAAGTGTTCGTACAAGGAAACAAATCAAAATGGATTCTATTAAAACACAACAACCAACTCAATGTTCTTCGATTGAAAATGAAAATGATATCATCGAAAGAAATTTTCCTCGAGGTTTACGTGGTGGTGGTGCATGTTTCGATTGGTAATTAGATTTGTTTTCGATTTACTTTTCTTGATAAAAAAAAATTTGTAAATTGAATTTAGTTTGGCATGTTTATGTTTCTGCTGTGCATTAGAAGAAATCGCATGTTTTGAATGTTGTCGAGATTGCTGAACTATCGAAAAATCATTGATTTGTTTTTTATTAATAAGAAAAGAGAGAGAAAATTTGTAATTAAAGTTTAATAATATATAAACTGATATTATCCATCGATTGTAATTGTAAACAATGATCTAATAACTGTTGAACAATATCTGTCAGTGATGTTTGAGTTAATTTATTTCGAATAAATTGAGCAACATCTTCATTTGACATCACATCCCAAACGCCATCACAAGCAAGAACAACAAATGAAACATTGGATTGTTTAGGATATTGAATAATATCAGGTGACGGAGGAATTAAATGTTTATCAAGAGAATAATCTCCTAAAGCTCGACTAACAGCAAGATAACTTTCAACACGTGGAACATCATCGCCATATTGAGTTACGTGACCACCAGCTCGATAGATTCGTTCTCGTTCTTTACTTACTGAAGGTTTATGATCTAATTACATAAAAAAAAACGATGTTCGATTTGTTTTTTTTCTTTCGAAAAAGCAAAGAAAAGAAAAAACCTTTTGTTGACTGTAAAATTTGTCCCTCATTGGAAACAATAATTGCACGAGAATCGCCAAGATTAATTAAATAAATATGTTCTGGTCCAATTAAAGTTGCAATCTAAACAAACGATTTTGAAAAAAACACGAAGACAACAAAAGTGAAAATGTTTTTACACAAACAGATCCACTTTGATCATTGAGAAGATTTGCTAATTGTCGATCCAATTGAAAGAACGTATGTTTTATAATTTGATTTAATTGATAATTATCTAATTGTGATGAATGAATATGTTCATTATCGGATTTCTTAACAAATTCATCGAAAGCTTCGATTAAATTCTTATGCAGAAGTTCACTTGCATATTTGGCTGTTTCAGTACCTTAATTAACAAAAAAAAAACAACAAAAGAATATGAATTGATGAAAAATGAAATCGAAAGTGAATGAAACCATTGTGTCCATCGAAAATAGCAAAATAATTCCAAAGTATCCATGAATGTTGATCAATTGGAATTAAATGTTTATGAAAATCTTCATTTGATTTTCTCCAACCTTGCATTGCACCAAATGCAAATTGTTCGCCATGTTCAATATGTTTGACAGTCGAAGGATGACTGAGAAATGAATCATCTTCGTTTTCTTCGGACATTGATTTCGTTTGTTTGTTTGTTTATTTGTTGATCGTCAAAAATCAAGAAAAAGAAAAAAACAATCTTCGTTCGACCTTGTTTCTATTCGTACGTATATCATCGACAAGTTTGCCTCTGTTTTTTGTTTCTGTTCGTTCTCTATTCAATGAAGAAATCTATTCTTATATCTTTTTTCATTCGTTGTAAAGTTCGATTTCAATAGACTCTGCTGATCTTTTCAATCGTTTCGACTTTTGTTTGCTTAGAGTTTAGTCATCCGTTTAGACGAAATGTACGTGGCTTTCGATTGACGTCAATCGATCGATGTACAATTGAAAACCTTTTGGTTTTATTTATAATTATTCGGCCTTGAGATTTTACCTAGTTTTAGAAAAATGTACCTCGAATCAATAAGAAACATTCTTCTAAATTTGATCTCATTTTTAAAAGAAAAAAAAACAAATGAAGATGTCGCAAATCATCGATAAACAATTATCTAGAAAATCTTCCATTCGTTCATTTCAAAACGAGAGAACTACTTACTTGTTGTATTTTTTGTGTAGTTAATTGTTGTTAAAATGGCTTCGTACTTCGAAGAACATAATTGTAATGAATTAGAAAATGGTGAAGAACCGAATCATTTACTTGATTTAGCTCGTTTACTAATCGATAGCGGACATGGTGCTGCATTCGAACTCGAATATGAACAAATCTTCGGTCATATCGATGGAAGAAAACAACCACCAGCTGCGAAACATTTCATTGAAAATTTAAAATCAACAAATGATTTTCGTCAAGATGAAAAATGTTCGATTTGTTTAAAAGAATTCGAATTGAATTTAACAAAAGAATTACCATGCAAACATAAATATTGTCAAAATTGTATTACTCAATGGTTAAATTTAGTGAACACGTGTCCAATGTGTCGAACGGAATTTATTACCGATGATCCAAATTATGAGCAATATAAAAAACAAAAACAACGACAACAAGAACGACAATTAGACATTCAAGATTTGCATAGTTCGATGTTTTCATAATCTTTTTCTTTTTCATTTTTAATCGAGAACAAGTTTTTAAAACGAATTATCAAATTTATTGTTTACAAAAATAAAAGAACGATTACACGTCTGTTTGTTTTTGTTATTGTCAATTGAAAATGATTAAACCGGAGGAGGTTGTTGTTTGATTTGTGACGAAGATCGAGAGTAATGAGGTCGATGACTTGATCGAGTTAATTTCGACCGAGATCGATTCGTATACGGAGGAGGAGGCCGAGTTTTGGGTAGAACTGTTGTATTTCCCACTGAACCTTTTTTCGGTGTATCAAATAAATCCCATTTTTCACCATGAGCTAAAACAACAATTTCTTTGTTTTACAAACAAGTTTTCTTTGAAAATTTACCGATATAATCAAGTCCTCGGATTTCTTCTTCGGGTGATAAACGAATACCAATTGTATATTTCAATGGAAGAAGAATTCCAGCTGTACAAACTGTGGCAAAACCTTTCAAAGTCAAACAAATTTTCAATAAAATTTTATGATTCAAAAAAAAAACAAAAATGTAAATACCAATTCCAGTAAGTATACCAGCAATTTGATACCATAATTGAACTGGATGTCCATAGAATGCTCCATCAGCTCCACCCGCATTTAATTCTTTTTGAGCAAATAATCCAGTCATAAATGCGCCAATGATTCCACCTAAAAATCAAAATCAAAAGACGATTGTTATTTGTTGAAAAATGGGGAGAAATAAAACTCACCAAAACCGTGACAAGCAGCAACATCCAAAGTATCATCAAATTTGAGATGATGTTTATATAAAAGAATGAAATAAATAATAATAACAGGAATAACACCAAAGAGAAGAGCCCAACCAGGTTGAATGAAACCACAAGCAGGTGTCACAGCAACTAAACCAACAATTGGACCGATACATGTTCCTGAGATCGAAATATGACCACGTAATGCATCGATGATTGTCCATGTTACTAAACCAGCTGATGCTGCTGCAATCGAATTGACAACAGCTAACGCTGCAATACCACTGAAATTCAAAAAACAGAAAACGATCGTAGAAAAAAGAAATTGTTTTGTAAATTACTTGGCTGCACCAGCAGATCCACCATTGAAACCAAGCCAACCAACCCACAGTAAACAAGTACCAAGAACAGTAAATGGAAGATTGTGAGCACTTGATTCTTGAGGTTTATAGTCAATTCGTTTGCCTAAAATAATCGACGCAACAAAACCAGAAACACCCGAAAGAATATGAACGACAGTTCCACCAGCAAAATCAAGTGTGCCCAATTCTTTTAACCAACCATTTTCACTCCACACCCAATGTGCCATTGGATCATAACAAATTGTTGTCCAAATAAGAATAAATATCATATAAGGAATTAATTTCATTCGACCAACAATAGATCCTGAAATCAATGCAGGCGTAATTATAGCAAATGTACCTTGATATGCTGCATAAGTATACAATGGATATGTTGGACTATAGATTGGATCATTTCGTTCTCCGAATGTTAATGCTGCATCACCGAATGAACCGAAACCTTTGCTTACCGGTGGACCAAATGCAAATGAAAAACCGAATAAAACCCATTGAAAAAAGACAATTCCCATGCAAATGAATGATAAAAACAATTGATTGAGAATATTCTTTCGATCAACTAAACCTCCATAGAAGAAAGCCAATGCTGGTGTCATCATGAGAACTAATGCTGTCGATGTCATCATCCAAGCATTATCACCTGTATCATACATGGTATCAGTCACTGGTGTTTCAGTTGTATTACTAGTATCGTTCATGGTTAAATCGTCTCTCTATCGCACAATCAACGATTCGAATGTTTCTTATCTGTTCGATTTACTCGACTTTATATACGATATATTTTCAATAAACAACCGTATCGCTGGTTTTTGTCTAGGTTCTCGTTTTTTTTTGCTATCGTCCTTCCAAATATTTCAATAGGTGAACAAAGTCATGTTCTCTCTCTCTCTCTCTCGCTCGCTATCTCTCTCTTTATTTTTCATAATATGTACGCACGTCAATTGATTCGATTCAGAAGAAACATCTCGACCGTTGAAGTTATTATTTAAAAGTACGTATGCATTCATTTTCACCTTTCTACACCTTCTATTCAAACGAATACTTTCATTTTTTTTATCTATGAAAAAAAGGTAACTTTTCACAAATATTTTTTCGTTTCGCCTTATTTACGCCTAATAGGCATATGCCTATTTAGTTTTGGTAGCTACCTTTCATAATCATTAAGGTAATGATACATATCAATGGTTTTCATCTTAATATTCTTTTTTGATTGACAGCTCAGTGAATGGGCATTTTTTTTTTCTATTGACTTGAATGTACTTCTCCTTTCAACAGTCGTTTGTTCACATAACGGTCATCACATTTAATCAAACAAATAGGTATGTTTGTTTATTTTTTTAAAATCAAACAAAACAATTTGTTCTTTTAAACATTGTTTTTTTGTTGTTGTCTAAAAGAGATTTTTGATACACGTATTCTTCTAATTTTAGATGACCTTCGAACATGAAAACATTATTACCAGAGGCTTTTCATGGCAATCATTTGAAATGATACGCTTTCAAAAACCATGATCATCTCTCTCGTCTTGTTTTGCAATCGAGGTTTATTTTCAAATAAATAAGAGTCAATGTCGTTTTCCCAAGGAAAAAAATCGAGATAAATAAAATAAATCACCGGTTAAAAAAAACTGAAATGAAATGTTTATTTAACTATCATCATTGGTAATGGATTGTTTTCGATGATGTTCAATCGGAGAAAGAAGAACGGGAAGTTTCTCGGAATGAATTCGAATTTTTTGTTGAAATCGATTATTGATTGGCCATGATTGTAATTCTCCTGATGCAAATATCAAATAAAACAATGAACAAAAATAAAGAACATCTGAAGCAATAGTAAACGCATCATGCCAACCGATTAAATCCTATTCAATCAATCAATCAATCAATCAAAAAGAATATCTTCTTCTTGAACTGCATATTTACTTTTGAATCGTCGCTGTAAAGTAACATTAATCGACGTAATGAAGAATGATTTTAGTTATGGAATGGCATTCAATTTGTGAATAGATAATGCAGCATTTGACGTTAAATCTGTTATTTTCTATGATTAATTTTTCCATGATTCATACGTGAAATGTGATTGATCTCGACTTCGCTCCTGATATCAGATATATGCACTTATTTATTGCAAATAAAAAAGCAAGAGTATTTTTACATACAATACTCTGCTCATGGCTAATCGGTGGTATGAATTCTATAGTGATTGGAACAATTCTCGATGATTTCTATGCATGTTTGATTAGTCTTCTTGTTAGTGGCATATTGTGATAAAATTAAAGTCAAATTATCAATGAGACTTGTAATAAAGATTTTATATTGGTTCATTGGATTATTTTTGAATACCGGTATTGTCTTTACTTATATGTATTTCATACTTTTATTATTTTACATTTTATTTTGATATAAATAAATAAAAAGAAAAAAAAAACAAGTCGTTATTCATATTTATGGCTAGTAGTATAGACTGAGATATTGTCGTCGTCACGACAAAAATTAATACATTTGACTTTGAAATATTGAGAGCGATTATGTTCAATCTCAAAAATTTGTATGATACCTTTTTTGTTTTGTGAAAATTGGTAGCCCTAGATACGAACGTTCATGTTCAGTTATCATGTATGTTGAAATTGTTTCTATTCTTAATAATGCGTTATATAGAATATAATCTATCGTCTCGATTGGCTTATAGAAAAACATCTTTAATTTCTGATCTATGCACCACTTCAAACTCAATTTCATTGAGAAATATAAAAATCTTCTTTTTTCTCTCGATGTTTATTTAAAATAAATAAGATTTAATATCGTTTACCCAAAAAATAAAAATAATTCGTTGAACAAAAGAATCGAAATAAATAAATAAATCACCGGTTAAATAAAATGTTTAACTGTCACCATTGATGATTGATTGTTTCGAATGACGTTCAACTGGAGAAAGTAGAACTGGAAATTTTTCTGAATTAATTCGAATTTTTTGTTGAGCTCGATCATTAATTGACCATGATTGTAATTCTCCTGATGCAAATATCAAATAAAACAACGAACAAAAATAAAGAACACCGCTAGCAATAGTAAACACATCATGCCAACCACTTAAATCCTTAAGAATTGAATAAATTAAAAAAAAAGAAAATTTTTAATAAATAAAAATGATTTACTTGTTGTTTAGTAAGAAGACCAGCAACAATAGGACTCACAATTCCAGCTGATGTGCCAATAACAGCAGTGAAACCAGCAATGATCGAGGCATAACGTGGTGATAAATCTTGATGATTTAAATGCCAACCCGAAACCATTAAACCACTTGAACCAACACCGATTGTCAATAATGTTATGCCAATATATGGATTGGTTACATAACACATCGATAATAAACATGTTCCTTCAATGAAATATCCTATTGAAATTCAAATAGAAACAAATTCAAGTTCGAATCGAATTGAAATATCTAACCGGTACAAGTCATTATTTTTCTCACAATAGTTGTTGACCATAAAAGAGTTAAACGCATAAAATCAGCAATAAATCCACTTGACAAAGCAATTAAAACCTTGAATATATGTGGCAATGAGCCAAGTGTTCCATTTTCAGTGACACCAAAATGAAATGCATTGAGAAATGCTGGTTGATTGGTTAATAATAAATAGAATGTCCAACCACGAGCAAAATGTGCCAAACATATTGACCAAACAGGAAGAGATTTTAAAATACTTTTCCAAGGAATTGTTTCATTTTCACGAACTAATGGTTCGATTTCACATTGACTTCGTTCGATATAATCTAATTCTTCTTTGGAAATATACGGATGTTCACTCGGTTTTTCATAGACAAATGAATAAAATAAAATTGACCACAATAAACCAAGCAATCCTAAAAAACAAATTCAATCAAAACATTAAAAACAACAATCAATCAATCAAAAACATTCATTCAGTTAGAATTAAATAATTAACAACAAGCAAAACGAACCTATAATCAACAGTTTTTTTTGTCTTTTATGAAAAGAAAATAATAAGATTGATTTTCAATTGAATAAAAAACTAGAATTTTGAATTGACTTTACCTGATACATTATAAATGGAATAATGTCCATAATATTTCGTTAGAAATCCGCCCAAAAAGAATCCAACAACAGGACCCGCATATAAACCTTGAAAATGATTTACTTAGAATAAAAATCATTCGATTGAATTTGATTTCAATTTACCCGAATAAATAAATCCTCCGATTCTTCCACGTTCACTTGGTGGACACCAATTCGCTAGAATTCCATGACTCGATGGAAATGCACAACCCTCAAATTCACAAATTCACAAATTCCATTGAAAACAACAAAATTCAAAAGAAGATCCTACGGCACAAAGACCTTGAAGTAATCGAATTAAACCAGTTAAATAATAATTCAAATTATGTCGAACTGTGATCACAGTTAAACTTAATGGAATTAGAAAATTTAACAGAAATAAAATTAACAATGGAATTAAGAAGATTCTATTCAACAAAACGAACAGTTTTAGTTTCTTTTATCGAAAAATGATTTCGAAATCGAAGTTACTTGGTTGATGAATATTTGTGAACAAGAAAACCAGATGGAATATGAGACACAACATAACCAAGATAAAATATCGAATTTAAATAACCTAATTCAACCGATGTCCAATTCAATCTTAATAACTAAATCGAATTTCATTCATTTACAAACAAATCTTAGCGAAATAAAAAAACAAACGAACTGAATGTGATAATTGATCATCGGTTGAAGAGATATCATCTTTCGAATCAACTCGATTTAATATTAACGAATTTGTTATGGCAAAATTGGTTTGAATGACTGTTAAAATTAATAGACCAAATGATGTTAACAAAGAAACGATCAACCGTTTTGGAATATAAATCAAACTTTCTCTATGCATCGATTGACTTCAAAATAAATAACTAAATAATCAATTAACATTTAGTGAGATAACAAATCAATCTTTCGATTATCTACAAAGACAATTCTTTTATTTTAATAAGAAAAAGAGATTCTATCAAAAACGATTTTCTTGTGCGAAAAAAGACGTATAAAAAACACAGAGAGAGAGACAATTTTCTGGAATGTCTAAAGAATGAATTTGATTAAGTGAGAAAGATTTACAAATTGATTAAGAAAACAAAATCATTTTGAGAACATATGATTATTATTGGCTAATTTAGATAGATTTTGATAAAATAAAAAAGAAAACATTGAATAAAATCATAAAAAATGGAATTGATTTTCGATTGGAATGATTACACATTCGTGGATCTGTACGAATTAATAATTGAATCATCTCTTGACCAAGATAATCATCTAATGAAATTGTTAAACGTGTCAATTGAACTGTTGCATCGAGAAACATCAGATCTGGATGTTCATAAAATGAATCGAACATTGTAAATTCTTTGTTTCTATTTCACAAATCAATTTTCATTTATTTATTTTCTTTTCAATCAATTCAACGACTTACGTATCCGATCCAAATAATTGTTGAGCAAAATTTAACATATTCCAAATGTAAAGTCGATCTAAATCAGGCAAAAGATCTAAACAAACAAACAAACACAATGAAATTCAATTGAAAAATCAAGAAAAGAAACAAACTTGATGTCATTAGAACACGTGCAGGAACTTTCAACATGTGACAACTTTTGTAAGCTTCAATTGTTTTTCGCGTTCCATTTTTACATAATAATTCGAAATCAATGGCACGTAAAGGTCGTGCCCATTGATCAACATTTCTTCCGTCGGTATTCGAAATGACAGCCGTATGCATAACAAATGCAACGTGACCACCTTTACCTTCGGTTAAACAACGAAATGCTCCTGAACTTCCATAGAACATTTCTCGTTGAGATCGTGAACAATAATCGGATCCTTTCGAATAACATTTCAAACATAATGAACGAGGATTTGTTTTCAATCGATTGTAATCATAATCAAGTGAACCAGGAACACAACTTAAACCGAAATATTCTCCTAAAAGAAATCTTGAGTTTTAAGTAAGAAGAAGAAGAAACGAACCAGCCACTTTATTAATATGACAATTAGTCACATATGTTTCTTTAATAGCATTTAAATAATCAATCGGCACATGCCAACCAGCAAGATCGCCCATTGCTGTTGAACAAACAGTTTTTCCACGTAAATTCCAAAGATTAGTTGTTAAATCTGTTCGTTTAGCAACAGCTACGGCATACATAACATTAGATTCCATATCAACACCATAATCTTCAGCAGCCAATGGAATCAATTGATAATATCGTTGTGCACGATAGGCATCAGCTGCGTCTAATGTAATGATATCAGCAATTCCTTGTCGAATCTTCGACATACATTCAATCGCATTCTTCGATGAAACACAATCGATATCTGGTTTGATGTTTTTACGTGCAAAAGCATTTTTCATCAAACGACATTTTTCTTTCTCATAAACCGACAAAACACACCAACGTAAGACTCTCAATGGACATTCATAGAGTCGACTTAACATAGCTAAATATTCACTTCCAAGATAGTTTGTGTACGATGTTCGATCATCGAGTAAATTGAAATCAATCGCTGCATCAGAAAATAACAAATCGTTCGATTGATATCGTTGAGAATTAAACAATTGAAAATAACCATTTTGAGAACTAAAAAATCGTGCTGAATCAATGAGAACTTTTCGATAGATATCTCGTAATTGTTTGGGTCGACGATGAGACACAACAATAGCCGATGCCGGTGCAACTCCCCAATTACATTGTTGAAATTGTTGCCAAGCAACACGTTGTCCATTTGTACATAACAATTGAAATTGATCGATGGGAAAATTTGGGTCACGTTGTTGTAATTCAATCAATGCAGTATGACGAACAAACGCAACATCACCACTATTATATAAACACATTAATGCACCAATATTTCCTGCATACGGATCTTGATTTGTACAGAATGTATTTCCATTTGTTCCTTGACAAAGATCGCAAACAGTCGATGGATTATCACCTGTCGGATTGAATTGTCGATTTAATGCATCGGGTGCACACATTGAACCGAATAATAACGACGCTGATTTAACATGATTATTACAATCGATTATATTCAATCGACGATCACGTAACAATTGAGAAATCGGTTGATTCCATCCTGATGATGAACCAACTGATGAATGACACGAACGAGCACCTTGTAAATTATTGAGATTGATCGGTGAACCTGCACGAACAACAGCTACACTATAATAAGTATTCGCCGATGGACTATTGAAAATAGGTGAATACAATTCATTGGCTATTGGAACGAGATTATAATATCTGCCAGCTGTGTAAATTTCTCCTGAGTCTGCAGTCATTAAATCAGCTTCATCATTGAAAATTTTTCGATAACAATCGAATTTATCTAAACCAGCAACACAAGCCAATGACGATCGAGTTAAATTCGCTGTTAACAATGCATTTGACCATGCACCACATTTCAAATATTCACGTTCATTTACGCAACACCAACGAATATTCGTTACGATATTATTCGGGTTTCCATCGGTATTATAAATACTAAATGGAATTACGGTTTGATCATAGGCACTGAATTGACATTGAATTACATCGAAATTAATCAATAGAACACTACAAATCAAGATCAATGCACAGTTCACTGACATCTTGATTCTTCACTTTTATTTAATGTCACTTTTTCAAAAAAAAAACGAGGGGAGAAGAGAAGAAAGAAAGAAGGTCATCACTCATTTTATTGGACCAATCAAATTCGATTTCAAAAGAGGTCACTTATATGGTCATTTCATTACAATTCTTTTTTTTAGAAATTTATTTTATTTTTTCAAATAAAAAAAGAATATTACCAACATGCAGTAATATTTTCACAAAATTTCGAATAATACGAATTATTCATTTTATTACTTTATTCTGAGCAAAAGAAAAAGAAACATTTTTCTTTGTAATCAATGAATAAAACAACGAAATAAATAAAGTTAGATTCAATCTTTTCTGTCAAAAACAAAAGATAAAATGAGAAAATGAAAACAATTTCATTCGTTATAGTAAAGAAAAGAAAGAAAACGAATAAACAATACTTTCATCTTGGATGGAGAGAGAAGAAAATACATTTCGTTTTTAACTTTTTAATCGATAATTCGTTAATGTCTTTTCTAAAAAATAAATATAAATCATTACTCATGTCAAACAATACGGTCCGTATACGATGCCGTATTACTGTATCAAATATTTTTGGCAAATACTGACCGTTTACTTAATAGTGCGGTCCATAAGCGGCAAAATTATGACCAAATACGGACAGTCGTATCGATAGATCTGGGTACGTTCTAGAAGTCATAGTGTACGAATGCGACATGTTTATGGTAAAGTGCTTTGCTTTTTTAGCTTTAGAGGTATATAAGTAAGAGTGAATACGCTTGTATATACGTTCTTTTTTAGATCCAACGACTCAATGCCAATATCATGTACCGATAGCGGAAGCAACAAGAATCAGCAGAGAAAATGACACACCCAGGTGATTCAATCCGACTGGTAGATCTGACAGGTTTCTGTCGGATTTCATCGAAATCCGACATCTTCCGTTAAAAACCAACCGAATCCTGACGAAATAAAAAGGAATACAAACTATCAAAGATAGCAACACAGCATTAGTGCAATCTGCCAAGGAAAGCAATGGTGAATTAGTACAATTGATGAAGGAAATTTTGAAACGAGAAGAAAAAACTGCTGTATCGACGAGTGGAACTATTGAAGACGGTAGTGATGCCAATGAAATAAATAACAACATTCTTTTAATAAACGATACGTTAGTTTGATTGTTAAATATTCATTATCAATCTTTTTGAATTGAATGATATAAATCGATGCAAATTCTCATCATTCGTAGAAAAGAAACATTCATTTGTGGATTTGATCAAACAATAAACTTTTTCTAAGGATTTCATTAATTCAAATAGTGCAATATGTTCTTGAGAGTGGGTGATGTTAGCAGATTTTTATGAAGTGTTTTCATGCGACTCAAATAGAAAAGAACAGAAATGTGCGGAAATCGCTCCAAATCTCTAAAAGTAGTTTACAATGCTTGGCAATTACGCTTAAATACACTTTGTTCCATTTCAAACAACTTGATATATCATTCTGCTTGTAAATAGTATGAATTAGTAGAGCTTTGAGTTTTGTATTCCGAAATCTTATTTCTAACCAGCTATCAACTGTTCATTTTTAGCTCCTATATTTTTGGGTACAAGTATATTTAAAATGTCATGTCACCAGGATCGTCACTCATTTTATTGGACCAATCAAATTCAATCTAAAAAGAGGTCACTCGCATGGCCATTTCAACACAATTCTTTCTTTAAAAATTGATACTATTTTTCAAAATAAAAAAAATAATTTTTTACTAAAAAATCTATTGAAAAGTGAGAGAAACAAAATCCAAATATAAATATTGGATATTAAGTCAAATCTGTTGAAAATCAAAGTCAAAAAAGAGAATGTTGGCAACATGCAGTAATATTCTACAAATTTGGAATAATGAAAATTATTCCCAAATTCAACAATTTGGTCAAGATCATTTACCAGCAAATGACACTATAAAATCGATCGATTGGAAAAAAGATAATTGTTTGTTTATTTGTTTAAAAAGAAAAAGAATTTCATTCGATTCCTTTTAGCAAATTATCTTGTGTTTACATATCGACAAACAGGACGTGTTCAATTATATGATTTCTCCAAAAATAAATCCGTTGAATTATCAACAGTAAATCGATGATTTCATTTTCAAATAGATTTCATTTGAAAATTTTTAGACAAAAGCTCAATATTGTTCATTTAGTACATCAGGCAAATATTTAGGAATTACAAATGAAGACGCACAAACACAAATTTGGGATGTCAATTCGGGAAGAATTTGTCAAACTTTTCATGTAAAAATCTAATTTAGAATTGTAACTAAAGTGAATAATCGAATGTAGAGTGTTGATCAATCACCAATGGATTCGATTTGTTGGGGAAATGGAGATTCGTATGTTGCTGCTGGAACAAGAAAAGGAAACGTTTTTCTTTATAATCAATTGACAAAACAAACATTTGCTTCGTTTACAATTAAACAAGGAAATAAAGTTCGATCTCTTCATCTTCTTCTTTTTCTTTTTTTTTATTGAGAATTGAACTAGATTGGACCAATTTCATCGATAAAATGGTCTCCACATAAAGAAATCATTGCAACAACATCGAATGATGGTCTTTTATCCATCTGGAATTCTCGTTTAAAAGAATTGCTCATCTCAATTCATTCTCACAAAGCTCCAGCAACAGATTTAGCATTTTCTCCACATCATGATGCCTTTCTTGTGAGCTCAGGCATGGATGGATCACTGTGTTGTTTCGATATTGTTCAACAAAAGTATTTTTCTCTCTTTATTCTTCTGATCGATTGACTAAAATTTTTTTGTTTGAAAAAAAGAATCTTATCGACGATAAGTATCTATGCGCCATTGACAAGTGTTGATTTCCATCCGAATGGTTCGTTAGTTGGCGTTGGAACAATGGGACAACATGCATCGATCTATGATTTACGTGATCCCAAAACAAAATTAGCTCATTTAGTCAATTCAGATCATGCCAATGTTTATTCGATTAAATTCGAAACCAATTCATTTCATCAACAACAAATTCAACGACCAACAACTTTAACACAAGATGTTCGACTTCCATTGTTAATTTTGTTCGATTGTCTTGTTTCGTTTTTTAGACAACGAAAAGTCTAAGTACATTTGCTCAACAAACAACACGGTCTCGTCATACGTCATCATCATCAACAAATGTAACAACACCAACATCAATCGATACAACTCAGAAAACGATTTCAACCAATCGATCTTTTCATACTCAACCAAGAACAAGTAAATCAAGAGAACGAACCAATTCAGCTAAAAGTCAATTTACCAACGAACAAAGTTTACCCTCGTCATCGGTTTCATCGCCTCGACAACCCTATGAACATTTCGATCAAACGGTTTGCCTCTCTTTTTTTTTGTTCGAAATCTCCAAAAACTTGAATAAGATTTTGTTTGTGATTAGATCAATCGAAATGATTGTATGACTTTCGATGATTTTGCTCGATTATGTGGTGTCAATCCTTCATCTCCCATGACAAACGGATCTCGTTGAGTTTTCTTTTCTTTTCTTTTCATTGTGTTGACATCTGTTTTTTGTTAAAGATAAAGAAGAAACCAACGAAACAAACGGTGATATCGATCAAACAATGAAAACAATTCTCGACAATCAAATCAATAATCTTCGCGAAGATTTTAAAGATGATCTTAATAAAACTAAACTTTCAATGCAAATGAATTTTATTGTTCAATTAGAACGACTTCGAGTTGGTTTTCATTGATTTCTTAATGAATCGATTGATGAATTGTGTTTTAGAATGATTTAACTCAACAAATTCAAGTCAATTCTGTCAATTCTCAATTAATCGATGAAATCGAACGTCTTCGAGAAGAAAACAAACGATTACGTCAATTACAACCAAAGATTTAAACCGAAAACAATCAATTTCTATTTTTGTCTTTAACATTTTGTTGTGTTCGGTGTAAATAACAGATATCTTTCGATTAACAACAACAATTAACATATTTTTCCTTCGAAAAATCGCAAAAGATTTGTATGTATTAATTGTAGATAATGGATATCGATACGTATGTACCTGAACAACATTTAATTGAATCTGAAACAAATTCCGAAGCAATAAATTCCATTGAAACTTTGCTTCCATTTGTTGACAAACCTGAACCAATTGGCAAGAGAAAACATCCGAATCCAGATGAATTACCTGAAACAATAACAATCCTTCGAGATCCAATTACCAATGGAATTGTTTATCTTGTTGGAACTGCTCATTTCAGTGAGAAAAGTCAACGAGAAGTCACTCAAGTAGAAGATTCACTTTTGTTTTCAAAAAACACAAATCTTTTCTGAAAAAATAGATCATCGAAACAACTCAACCCGATGTTGTCATGGTTGAATTATGTCAAAATCGAGTTCGTTTATTGACAAAAAAAAGACTTTTTTCTAATGTTTTTTTTTTAAATTTAGGTTAATATTTTATCATTAGACGAAGAAACTTTAATGAGAGAAGCAGCACAAATGAATTTACAGAAAGTGAAAGCAATTATGAAAGCGGTATTTTCATTTTGATTTGAAACGAGATATTCATTTTTAAATTGAATAGAATGGAGCAATTCATGGAATTATTCACGTACTTCTATTGAGCATGACAGCTCATCTAACCAAACAATTAGGAATGGCACCTGGTGGAGAATTTCGAGCTGCTTTTCGTCAAGTAAAACAACAATTTTTGACTCAATATAAATCGATTTGAAAAGATTTCAGGCTCAAAAAGTGCCTGGATGTAATATTGTTCTCGGTGATCGTCCAGTTGGAATCACATTAAAACGTGCAATTAATTCTCTTTCGACATGGAAACGAATTCGTTTAGTTTGGTCTTTATTAACATCGAAAGAGAAGATCTCGTTTGTTCTATTTCGATTTGTTTTTTTCGTTTTGCATATTGTTTTTCATTGAAATAGAAATGAAGACGTTGAAAAATGTATGGAACGTGATATTCTTGAAAAATTATTATTGGAAATGAGTGATCAATATCCCGAGTTATCTCGAGTTTTTATCGATGAACGAGATGAATATTTAGCATATTCATTGAGAAAATGTGCTCAACCAATTCCAATTGAAACGAATTCAACTGGATTTATTCCGTCGACTGTTGTTGCTGTTGTTGGCATTGGTCATGTCAAAGGAATTGTACAACAATGGAATCAACCGACTATTCAAGATGTTCAACATCTTTTGCAAATGTATTCACTTTTGTTTTCAACACAAACAAAAAAGGAAAAGAGAATATCATTTTTTTTCTTTAGATCAAATGACGAAAAAGCGAAATCTCCATCAAAATTTTCATCGTACGCAAGTTTTTCAATAAAATTAGCATGTTTTGGATTGGTCATCGGTGGATTAATTCAATTGGCACGCTATCGTTTACGTTAAATATTTTAACTTCTTATATTTCAATGTTCATCTTCGTTTTTCTTTTTTCTCTCGAATATATTTAATAAAGAAAAGACAAAAACTTGATATGAAAAGAAATCAATATGGAAGATAATCGGATGACACAAAGAACAAATATTAAATATTCATCAAATCTTGTTGAATACTTTTCTGTTTAATAGCTAACATATGTAAAGTCATTGTTGATTGTTGTAAACGATTGCCTTTTTCTTTGATTGAATTCCATTGACAAAAGAATTTCTTTAATTTCTTGACAATTCTTCGTTGATAAATCGAAGTAAAACGTAACCAAATGAACGTTAACAAGAGAACACAACAACACAAGAAACTAAATACAAGAATCTTCAATGTAACCCAATCGAGATCTTCGCGTAAGAAAACACCGAAAACCGACGAGAAAAATATCCAAAATGAAATGATTGTTAAAACAAATAAAGTTGAATATTGACGTGTTAATAAACTAAACTGTAATTTATGTAAAATATCGATCAAATAACGAATCAATGTTAGAACAAGTATTGCAAAGATTAATGCAAGAAAAAGCCAAACAAGTAAATTTCGTCTTAAAGATGAATAAAGTTGAAACGTATTCGAATGAACTTTGGTTTCGATATTATCGAGAATAATCAACGTTGTATTTCGAACTTTATGTATCGATGGATCAATTTGTAAGATAATTTGTTTGACAGCATCATCAACAACTTTGACAATATCTGAGATAGTTCCACCCATGATAATGATTCGCTTTTGTTTTAGGTCAACGAACAAAAATTGAATAGAAAAGAAATGACCCACTACCAATCCAATCGTTTCTTTTCTCCTTTTTCTTCTTCTTCGTCGTTGTCGTCGTCGTTTTTTTCCTTTTCCTTATTCTTAATCACGAACATTCATCTCACTGATAATCTCAAGAGGCATTCCTCTATTTGCCACGAAAAAGAACAAAAAAAGCCGAGAGAAAAATCTTTCTCGCCTTTTCATCGGTCAACTTTCATTTCTCTGTGTGTCTCTTCTTCTTCTTCTCTTCTGTCTTGTCTATCAACAAGACAATCTTCATCAGAAAAGACCAACAGATCGAATATTCTCGTCAACACTTCACTTGCACTTTCAACTCATTCTTTGCATTTTTACTCGAAAAGAAAATATGTTCGCACAGACAAACTATTTTCTATCTTTTTTGTTGTTGCCTTGATTAAAACAAAAAAAAACAACATTTTATCACAAATCAATGGAAGTTTTTTTTTTTTTTTTTTTTTATCGTCGTTATCGATTTATCATTTGTTTATTTAAACTTGTTCTTTGTCAATTACGAGAAGAAGAAGAAGAAGAGGAAAAAAAGAAAATGAACACCAATTGAAATATTTTCTACAGTTGAAATTTGATTATTTCCAATGTAAAATAAAAATAAAACAAATGACAAATAAAATAATAAAACTTCGACGTAAACAAACATTCGCTGAATCCATTTCTTTTCTCGATTTCATCTTTTAATTAAAATAAGCAAAACAATTCACTTTTTTTAAAATTTATTTTCAAAAACTTACATTTGAATTTGTCAAAATTCGTTCGAATCGATTGATAAACGACGTCATCGATATAGTATTCGTCCGTTCGTTCGTTGCTTTTTATGTGCTATACTCAAGTTGATTTCTACGGCAACTGTCGCCAATTATATTTTATATTTTATATATATATATATACGTACGTATGTGGTTATACGGAGTGATCGAGGTTGAGACGACGACTTAGTAACGAAGTGGAAGAACACGTTTGCAAAGCAAACGCACATTTTTGTCATGTAAAAAGAGAACGAGAAAAGAAAAATTATTCAACCGATCGAACACAAACTATTTATTGCAAAAACGAACTTTTATTGACAAGAAAATGTTTTCGATGGAGATATAATCTGCTATGTGACAGATTAATCAACGGCTTTGACAAGAGCAAAATATAGAAAATAAAAAGAGATTTAACTTGACCTTGGATGAAAGTACGACGACTCACCAAAGTTTACTATTCCATCTTCTAATTAGACTTTTAGAATAAAAGAAAGAAAAAGGAAAGAGAAAAAAAAAGAAAAGTCGTCGTTTCATGAAGAAAAAAGAGAGTATTCACTTTCTTTTTATGAACTTCTAACTTTGTATAATAAGTGACTCGAATCGTTCGTCTTTTGACCGAGTAACACATTATCTCATATTAATTCTACTTGAATACCAGGTTTTTTTTTGTTTAACTTCAAAAGAAAATAAAAAAAACTACGATGAAAAATGAGAATTTTTTTGTTTTCTCACTTAAAATGTGTATTTATTTTGTAAAGGTACATTTACACTTCACATTCAACTTGTCGTTCCAACCTCAATTATTTCATTTAATTATTTACGCCAAAAAAAAAACGTGAGAGAACCTAGTTGTGTTCGAAATAAATAGAAAAATATGTCGTGCATCGACCAATTTGAATCAATCTTAACGAATTCAAATGTAAGTTTTTTGAAGAAAAAAAAAAGTGAATTATTTTGTTTATTTAAATTCCAAGACGAAATCAAGAGAAGAAATGGATCCAGCGAATGTTTATTTGCGTCGAAGTTTGATTATTTTATTTGTTATTTGTTTTCTAATTATTTTACATTGGAAGCCTGCAGTTATATAAATCGACAAAATTATTAAGAAGAAATACGAATATTTATTTGGAAAATGATAAATACGAACATGGTGTTTTTTATTTGACAGATTTGCCCTTGAAAAGGCAACAACAACAAAATGAAACAAATTTTTATTCCTATGATTATGAAATCATTGACGAAATCAAGGGACTTGTTTTGTAAATAAAAGGTCAAAACGAATAAATTTGAAATGGTTGATTTTTATCTTATCAACTGATAAGTTATGTCAGCGTAAAAAAAAGTTTTCATTTTTTCGAATTGTATCATTGAGAAGATTTGAGTTATACGAAAAAAAGTACATTACAGTTGTTCCCAAGAATATAGTAAATAGTAATTGGAGAACTTGAGTTTATGAAAATATAAATGAGAGAAGACCTATAAAGACGAGAAAAATCAAATGTTTTTCTCTTCATTCGACTACCGATTAAATTACAAGTAAGTACGTCGATGATTGTGTTAGAGATATAGCCCCATCTACGTCTTCGTTTCCTTCACTTGTTCTTGTTTGTTTGTTTTTTTTACGAGGAAAATCAACGCAAAACAATCGATCGATTTTAGATAGATAAACGAAAAGAAAAGAAACAATGTTGCAATTAGACGATGAAGTCACTGAAATTCATGGAGATCAAACAACAGTCAGAAATTTATTTATTAAACAAATTTCTCAAAAATATCCACAAATTGGCAAAGATTTACGAGAAATTTTCTATATTTCCATTAGTCCCAATCGAGATCAACGTATTTCAGTTTATGAAAAGATTCTCAATAAATATCCATTTGGCAGCGATGAAAGAGACAAATTAGTCGATTATTATGCCAAAATTATGGATTTAGAAAGACGAGTTAGAAAATTTGTCAACGCTAAAATCTACAATGAAAAAATCGAAAATCCAAATAGTACAGCGACAGCTGATCAATTCGATTATGTTTTTCAAAAAATGGATCAAGAAAATGTTGAACCAGAAATTCTGAAAAGATTTTTCAATGAAAGTGCATTGGCTATTTTCAGTTTAACAATGCATCCAACAAATCCAACATCAATCGAATATTCTGTCGAAGGAGGAATTCGTTTCGACAAACATCTCGACGACGATTCGAGTTATATTCAACATTTAAAACAAATTCAAACATTAACTTTAGCTGGCAGAAAGAAAACTGTTTTCGAAGAAGTCGAAGAAACTATCGCTGTCTTAGATATTATCTATCAATCGTCGGTTTCACTTCGAAATCAATTAGCAAATACTTTAAAAGATTTTCCTAAATACGAACAAGTGATCGATGTCAATCGACCGTTGATTCAACCAGCGATTTGGCCAGCTGGCGATGGAGATGGAAATGAAAATGCCAATGTCAAAGCGTTAGCCGATGCCATTCAACAATTAAAACAAAGAATCAAACAATTGTATTTAAATGATTTACAAAATTTAGATCTCAAAAATAAATCGGAATTTATCGAAAAACTTCAATCGAATTCGTATCGAAATCCAAATGAATTTATTGAAGATTTAAAACAATTCGAAGACACAACAAAAGATTTAATTTATAAAGTGACAACATTCGGTTTTCATTATGCTCAAATCGATATTCGACATAATGCAGTTGATGTTATGGAAACACTTTCGCATCTTTTCCGAGTCAATCAACTTAACAATGATTTCAATTCTCTGTCGTTGGACCAACAAAAAGATTTTATTGTCAAATCGATAAATAATCAGCAAACAATCGATCAATTGAAATCAACAGATGAAACTCTTTTAAATGAAAGTAGTCCAACAGCGGCAAGAATCTTTGGACGATTGAAATTAATCAAAAATGATTTGGATATTTTCAATAAATTTATTATTGCTGAAACGACATCGATCGTTCATGTTCTCGCTGTTTTTCTTCTTTTGAAAGCAACAGACAATTCAGTTGCAGAAGAAGATTCCATTATTGACATTGTCACATTGAGTGAATCAGTTAAAGATCTTGAAGCTTTACCTGATCTTATTCAACAGCTAATCGATGATCCAATCTATCGAAAACATTTATCTTATCGACAAAAATTAATTCCAATGATTGCTAAAAGTGATACTGTGAGACGAAATGGTCGAGGAGCTGAAGCATCACAAGAACAAGCTCTTGGCAAAGTCTATGCAATGTTAGAAACAATCAAAGACAAATATCCTGAATTAAAATATTTATCGATTCAAGGATTTAGTGGTGGTGGTGCTGCGTTACAACGAGGTGGTGGACGTGTCACTGAAGTTCCACATAACAATGGACGTATTGCACGTTTATTTCACGCTAAAACAATTGGTCCATCGATTCTAACTCTTCAAGGACATCAAATTCAAATTCTTTTCTCTCCACAATCGATTTGTTTACATACATTAGAATCATTAGTTGCACAAAATCTCTATGCACGTGCTCAAACTGAATTGAGACCCGATGGACAACATTATGTTCAACCACGGAAAGCTCCGCCGAACTATGACGAACGACTTTATATCGATTATTTCTACAAAGCTTGTCAAGTTATGAGAGAAACTTATTTTCATTTTATGGGTCCATTAGATGACGATGATTCACATCAATCAGGAAATCAGAATTTCAATCGATTATTTACGAATGCACCGTGGATTTCAGTTATTCTCGGTAATCTCAGTTCGAGACCATCGAAACGTGGAGGACACGGAACCGATTCCAATCAAATCAAAGCTGTACAATTACGAGGACTAACTCCCAAACTATTAAGCAATCGTGCAATTACAGTCGAACGAATCTCTGCTCATAGTGGAACTCATTTTCTAACTTATTTAAGTGTTTACGAAGGTTTAAAAGCGTTAAACTATGAAGATTTACATCCGATGTATATTTGTAGTAAATCTTGTCGTGATTTCATGCGCAATACAGCTTTATCTTTACATATGACCGATTTCAATTTAGCTTGGTTAACAATGATTGGTAAAGACAAACCAAATTCACAGCAAATAGAAATGTTAGCAAAGAATTTTCGTACGGATAAAGATGCAACAAATACAAACGAAGAAACATTAGCTTTCCTAGAAATCTATGCAATGAATGTCGCTAAATTAGTTTACAAATGTATTCTCGGCAAAAATCCAGACGAAAACTTTCGTTTAGAAACAACTTTACGGGAAAGTTTTTCGAATCTATCTCAACAATTAACTTTACGAGAACAATCCGATGAATTTGGACGATATGCTGAAGCGAAAATGACGAATTTTATTAACCAAAATCTCGATCATGTTTTAACACCAACTGAATGTTCAACTTTGCAATCGTGTTACGTCGCTGCTGATGTTGTTAATGCGCCCGAAGGTGGACTCAACATTGAACTTACAAGAAAAAAAATTGATTAACTACGTAGTTTTTTTTTGTCTTTCTTCCGTTCAACTACATTTAATCAACTAGTGATCACTTTTTAGATTTGTCTTTCGTTTGTTTTTTTCTTCTTCTTTCCCATTTATTCATCTCGATTCAGCGTTCGTTTTCTTTTCGAAATAAAGCTTCGTTGTTGTTTACACTCAAATTGATTCTTCGAATATTCACCTTGAATTGAAATGTGATTAACAAACAAACAAAGGAAACAGTCACATTTACAATTTATAAACGACACGAAATGTTTCGATTCGTATTTCTATTTGTGATCTATTTCTCTTGTGAAAATATCAATTCAATTGAATTGAAATATAAATATTCAATTGGAGATCAGTTAACTTATTTTCAAACTGAAATTGTTGAACGTCATGATCGAAATCGAGGTGTCGAGGAAACAATTGAATTTATTCAAATGAATTTTACGGATTTTATTCAAGAAGAAGAAGAAGAAAATTCAATGAAAATTATTCGAAGACAAATGAATTCATTGAAAATAATTCCAAAAAATGATCTCAAATTCAAAGAATTATCGAAAATAAATTCACATCGAATCGACGAAGAATCTTTGTCGAAACCAATTGTTTTATCATCGTACAATGGAAATGCTCTTCTACTACCAAGAAATGAAATTTATTTTCCACGCAATCAAATCGAAATCAATGAAACTTGGATTCATCCAATCGCAAATTCACTCGGACAAATTCAATATCAATTCAAATCAATCGAACAAAATCGATTTGCACACATCGAATATGAAGGTACATTAGAAATGTCTGCATTTGCAGATTTAATTGGAAATGTTACTTTTGATATTGACAAAGGAATTCTTATCTACGAACAGATTATTAGTAGTTCATCGCTTTTACTCGATTTTACTTTTACAAAAACAATTATTAAACGATTTTTATTTTAGCTTCAAAATTCATTTTTTATTTTTAATTTAATCTTTTATAAAGATAAATTGGAAAAATACAAAGAGAACAAACAAGAAAAAAAGTAAAAAATAAAATTTTTAACCATAAACCATTGAGAAAATTGGCCGTTTGATGACAAACTAAAAGATCTGCTTTGATTAAATGTTTCATTGGTAATGGACATATTTCAATTCGAGAAACGAACATTTCTTCAACAAATAATTCAAACTAGAAACAAAAAAATCAATTGTTTAAACAAGAAATTGTTGAAAACATTCGATTACCTGTTCCAATGATTCGATTAGAAATTGATTTGAGAGATAAAAATCCTTTTGAAGAATTTGATTTAAAATGAAATTAATTTCCAAGAAATTTCTCTGATTTAACTGTGTAAATTGAGATAATTTCTGCATAAATTGAAATTGCAAATTGAAATTGTCAACTGAAATTCGTTGTCGAAATTCTTTTTCAAAATTTCGATTAAAACTATTTAAAATCGAAATCAATTGTCCATTGAATTGAAACGAGATTTCATTGACAAATTTTTGACTAAAATGAATCTTTCGATTGCAATCATTTAATAGATTATGTAAAGTTTTATTTAAATCGATTTGATCGACTGATTTCATCAGATTATCTATTTTATTCAATTGAAACAATGTAAATTTTCCTTGTTTTTTCGTGTGTTTTACCTGAGAAGAGAGACATGAAAAACGATTGATCATGATGAATTAATCGACAGAAACTTTGCAGAAATAAATCGAACGCATAGAGAAGACCATTGAGAATGCAAAGAACAATTAAGAGAATTGTTAGGAAACCAAAACAAATTCGAATTGAATTTTGATATTTTCGAAAAGTAATTTCATTTTTATTCGATCGATGTTCTTTTCGATGGAGTTTCTTCGAGAGAATCGATCTCAATCGATGCGATTGACTCATCTGTTCACTGATCGCTAATTCACTTCGAATCTTTCGATTTCTATGCAAAACTCTCCGAATCAATTCTTATTCTTTTTTCAAAAAAACAAACAAACTTTACTTTAATTGAAGACGAACAGAAAAATAATTAATTGTGATCATGATGAAAAAACCAATTGGAATTAACGTTAAAAACGAGAGACAAAGAATGGTTAAATTTGTAACGAGAGAAATAATCGAATAGATTTGATTGTCATTGACAAATTTCCAATTGATTTTCGTTAGAATTTGTTCATTTAAAATTTCAATGAGAATTTCGAATTGTTTTTCAATTGATGAAAAGATTTTCGAAAGATCTCGTTCGAATTGAAGATAATTTTCATTGAAATAAAAGCAAAGATTCGAATTGAACTTGGAAATATCTTCGATTAAATTCAAATAGAAACGAAACAATTCATTCAACGAATTATTTTGAATAAATTCATTGATATTATTTAAATATTTATTTAATTTATCCAACGAATAATTTTTATTCAATAAATTAACGAACATTTTCTTGATAAAATGTTCAATTGAATCGAATAGATTTTCATCGTTCTTCAAACTTTGTAAATTGACGAATAAATCATTTAAATGTTTAACAAATAATTTCGAATTGAATTCTTTTTTCAAATAATCGAATGATTTTTCCAAGGAACTCTTCAAATGATTTAAATCTTCGATTAAAAAAATCATTTCAATGAGAAAATAGAATGAAAACATCATTAGAACAAGTAAATAAACGTATTTCCATCGAGATTTGAGTAAATTTCGATTGATTTTAACATTGGAATAGGAGATAATATAAAATAGAATCGAAAGTGTAACGAATAAAATCAAAATTAAAATCGAATAAATTAAAATCGATGAAA
>ERZ778020.1140-NODE-1140-length-25926-cov-3.788334_pt1 | contig 25926 bp, 26 predicted proteins | sample MGYA00375750_ERZ778020 | MGnify/ENA primary metagenome ERZ778020 (study PRJEB29350, sample SAMN05389818) | bioreactor metagenome | isolation source: Ammonium sulfate bioreactor | place: South Africa: University of Cape Town | collected 2014-03-17 ...
TTATTTCTTTAAAAAAAAGAAAAGATAATTATTATTTTTAATAAAGTTTTTTTTTATTTACTCGTATCATTTAACTCTGTTATTGTTTGTTTGATTGATTGATCGATTTAAATGTGTATCAGAAGACCGAAAGATTAGAAAATGTTCTATTTGTTGAATAAATTGATTTACAGTGAAATCTCTCTATAGTGGACACCATTTGGACTTGCTAAAAGTGTCCACTATGAAGAGGTGTCCATCTTATAGAGGTGAATGTAATTTTTTTAAAATCCCATTCAAATTAGTTTAGCACGTTGTTGAGTGAACTATTTGAGATTTGAAATTTATCAGCTACCTGACGAGTTGATAAATCATTGCCATTTTGATTGTCTGTGATCAATGAGATCTTCTCTTTCAATGTTAATGCCTTTTGATGAGACACTATATTATCTTTCTTGCTTCCCGAAAGTTAGTAGTAAGAAAAATGAAACAAACGAGACATAGTAAATAATGTCAGATCACCATTGTTTTCTTCTTGATTTTCCGTTGATTTAACAAGAGGGATGATTCTGTTATCTCTTTCTTTTATTAATCACTAAACATTATCAAAGTTACACTTTGTGTTTGCTTGTATTCTTCATAAATTATTCTGTTAATTTTAATTGCTGTCCACTATATGAGTTAATCATGTCATTAACTAAAATCAATTGAAATGATTGTATGTACGAATGCTAATCATATAGGTAAATTACAGACAAGTAGCTAACCATTGATTGGATATGATGAAAACCAATGAAAAAGTTTGACTCATTCGACAGAAGAAAAAAGAGGAGAAAAGGAATTGACTGCTTTTGTGCCTCGTTTTGCTGTATCATCAATTTTGTTTTTCTTGTGTGAAGATAAAGCAAACATGCAATCGGCTGTGGAAAAACTTCGTAAATATCGTGACGAAAATCATCGTTCACATGATGAAATCGTTGATCTTTGGACAGAGAACTTATCTCGTCGAAATTTATCATCATTAGGCGATGAGAAATGGTTAATTCTTGAACAAGTTTTTAAATCAGCTTTACATTGTTCCAAACAATCAATTGCTCGTCAATGTTTTGAACAATTAGAAAAACAATTTAAAGAAACAAGTTGCCGTGTAAAAACATTAGACGCCATGTATTTCGAATCCATCGGCGTATTTGAAGAAGCTGAAAAGATCTATTCGACTTTATTAGAAGGCAATGAAACAGATGCAATTGTACGAAAACGACAAATTAGTCTTCTCAAAGAACAAAATAAAACACGTGAAGCAATTAGCGAATTAAACACCTATTTAGAACTCTATCAAGCCGATCAAGAAGCTTGGGGTGAATTATGTGAACTTTATCTGGGCGAACACGAATATGTTAAAGCTGCATTTTGTGCTGAAGAACTTCTTTTAATCAATCCACACAATCATTTAAATCACGAACGTTATGCATCAATTCGTTATTCTCAAGGAGATAACGAAAAAGCTCGAACGTATTATTTTAGTACATTAAAAATCAATCCAGCAAACATTCGTGCTTTATACGGCATTATTCTTACATCTACAAATCTTTCGTTGAAATCTTCATCAGGCAATAGTTCGAAAACATCGAACGCAAATGAAATCAATCAATCGTATCTCGAACAAATTCAATGGGCACGAGATCAAATCTTACAGAAATATCGAGAATCAAGTTCGGATCTTCTTCCAATTGTTGAAATAGCTCTTCAAAGTTTAACTTCATAGGCAAAACAGAAAGAAAAAGAAAGAAAAAAAAATTAGTCTCGTTATTGTTTGATGTTGTTCTTGTTGAATAAAGTAGACAAAAAAAAAGGCAAAACAATCTCGTTTTAGATGTTCATATATGGATCTACAAAATAAATATCAAATATTAGCAACTGAATTTTCTAAAGTTCGAGGTCAAGTCACCGTTCTGAAAAAGGCGGTGATCGATGAACAAAGTAAAACTCAACAATTACAAGTAAATCAATGAGTTTCTTCGTTTTGTTTTGGTGTTTTAATTCAAAATTTTTTGATTTCAAAAGGAAACTGTGAATCAAAAAGATCAAAATTTAAGACGAAATGCTCAAGAAATTGAAACATTGTCGTTTCTTAATACGCAACTCAAGTCTCGTTTAGAAATTCTTCAACAAGAACTCAACGAATTCGAAGCGAATTCAAAATCAAAGAAATCCAACAGTAACAAACCATCAAATTTACATACATTCAATGACAATGTTCTCGCTCAAGAACTCGAACTTAAAATTCAACAATATGAAAATATTCAACGTCGAGTAAAACCGATTTTCGAACAAAAAACAAAACTTCATTTCTCGCGGATTTTTGCGTCTCGTAGGTTTACGATTTAGAACGGCAGATCAATGAAAATGAACACGAACGTGTGTCGACACGTTCGACTATCGAACGACTACAAAATCAAATGAGCGAAATGCAAGAAAATCATCAGAAAACTCGAGATGAATACGAGCGAATCCTAAAACAATTTAAACAAGAAAATCAACTACTCAATCAGCAAGTTAAACAGCATCTAACCGAGCAACAATCGACACCAACTCAAAATCCAACGAGAAAATCGTTCGTTGAAATTCGAATTCAAAAACTCTTCATTTCTTTGTGTTTTTCCCCTTTTTCTAAGATCAACATCGCGATCAGCGAGCGAATCGAATCAACCGGAATTATTTTTATATAAACATTTAGTTGCATGGCGAGATGCTTTTACGGAATTAACGATTTATATTGAAGAACGATTGAAAAATAATAATCGATCGTTAGAAAATAACGAAAAAGTAGATCGTTGTGTGTTTTGTTTAAAATGTCAATTAAGGGAAAATTCTAGATGAGTCAAATTGTCAAAGCTTTTCAACAACATGCCGAAAACTTTCTCGCGGAATTGAAAATTCGTCTGTTCGACGGAAAAAATCAAGGAAATTCAACGGATTTCGCTGAATTATTCAGCATGTTTGTTTCATCGTGTGAAAAAGTTCTTGTTTTCGCAATAAAAAGGTATTGATTTGCGAATTTTCAATCGAATTCTCTCATTTCAATTGCAACTAGTGTTTGTGACGAACCGAAACCGAGCTCGATTTCCGACAATCAAGAGAAAATCTATTCGAAAATCTCGGAACTCAATCAAATTCTTCATCAATCATTCGAAAAATGGGCACAAAATCTATCAAATCTTCGTCTTTTATCTTCTCGAATCATTCAACTCACGGCAACATCCGATGAAATCGATTCAGTTATTTCACAAATTCTCTCCGCTTTTCAAAACGGTGCAATTATTCATTGTGGTTCGTTGATTTTCTTTGCGAATATAAAATTTGAATTCTTCTGTTCAATGAAAAGATCTCGACAAAAATTATAACGATAAACTATGTTTGGAATACGAATTGAATTTGTCTCCTGTTCATTTGACAACAACCGACGAATGTATTCTCGCTGCATTGAGAAAACTATCGAGTCTTGAACAACAAGTTCGATGATTTCACTGAGAAAGACAATTTTTCAGTGTTTTTCTTCGTTTAGATCGCGCAGTTAATTCGAGAGAATCAAATCTATTTATTCGAATATCAAATTCGACAAAAAGATATCGCAGAAAACGAACAAGAAGTGCTCGTTCTACCGGAAGAAGATACACATCAGCAATTAATCGATGTGCATAAAAAACAAGTAGTTCGAACGAGTTTCTTCGTCAATTGAAAATCTCGATTTAATTTCAATTAGATTCTTTGTAACGCAGAAACAATCGGAGTTTTAGAACAAGAAAAAGAACATTGGAGATTGGAATATCAATTATTGAAGATTAAATTCGAAAAAATGCGTGATGATCATTCGAAACAACTCGAGTTATTGAAAGATCGATCGAATTCCATCGAAATTCCTTCGCAAACATCAACAATCAATAATGTAAACTCGAAAGTTCTTCGTTTTTTTTTTGATATTTAAAAGTCATTTTTAGACAACAATTGCTGATAACCGACAAGAAAGAACAAGTTCGGACCCACCGAGTGAAAGAGAAACATTGATCAAACAATATTATTCGCAGAAAATCGTTGATTTAGAAACGAAATTACAATTAGCGAATGGCAAAGGAATCGCTTTCTATAACGAAGTAAAACAAAAACGATATTTCTTTTCAAAAAACAAATCGATCAATCATAGTTAGCAAATATTCATCAACGTTTAAAACATTCGAAAGATCAAGAAATCAAATGTCGTTCGGAAATCGATCAAGCTCAGCAAGAATTAAATCAAATGAGAGTCAGTTTATTCATTGAAAATATTTGTTTTCGAACGAAAACTTTCTTTAGGATGAATTGGCAACAACAACTAAGAGTTACGAAGAACAAATCGCCATGATGTCCGAACATTTAGCATCGATGAACGAACAAATCACGTCGCAGAATGATAAAATCGATAAATTAAATCAACAATTGCATTTCAATTCCAAAGTAAAACCAATCGATTTGTTGCGTTTTTCTTTTTGCTCAAGTTTTTTTCGATTTAGGACGCGAAAAAAGGAAGAAAATAATCGACACTAGTCACTTTTCCTAGATTGATTTGTACACATTTATTTGATTCTTTTCTTTTTTCTTTTTGTTCTACAAACAAAATACATTCGGAGAATTTCAATTTTTCGTTTTAAAAATAAATTCAATTGACCTGCAAATGTCTTTTTTTGTGTTGTTTTATTTATCAATCTACAAAGCACACAATTCACCGAAAACTACGTAATTGTATCACGAACAAAACGAATGAAAAAGATTATCTGTTCTTCGGTTCATCGAGATCGAAACTAATTGAATTCGGTATTGGTCTTGGCGACCAAGATTTCTGCTCTTGAAGAGCCCGTTGGATAAATTGAAATCGTTGATTGAACGATCGATAGCGTTTGAGGAAATAAGTTTCCAACCATTCGATTGCAACTTGTTCGGGAAAGATTTCATTCATTGATTTTTGAAAATTGTCAATGAACGATTGAAGAACATTCATTGCAGGTTTTAAACGATCGAGACATTCTTCACCTCGTTTTATATGAATATAATTAAATTTCACATGAAGATCAGTTACATATTTATTTACAAATGATTCAGCTTGATCAACTTGATTCCAAACTGAGAGAAGACTTATCATAGATTCATAGACTCCAGCACCTGGAAATTGACATCTGAAAACAAACGAAGGTTGAATAGAAATTAAATCGAGTTCGATTGATTGTGAAAACTGACCTTGGCAAAGATTTAGTTGTATGTTCTTGAATATTTAAATGAAGATTCGATGAACATTGAAGTTCTTTTTGAACATATTCTTGCAATGCTTTATTTTGAAAAAGATTCGATCTCGGTTGGCTTCGAAATGGTTCTTTCCAAGCAATTAACGAAAAAGCCAACGATGGAATCGAATAAGGCAACAATTCACACAAAGACAGAAAATGATCGTAACGTGACCAACCAGTGATAATCATTCCATCGAAATTCTTCCATTTCGTTGGAATATAAGAATTCAATTGATTTATCCAAGAAACTTGATCTGAAAACAGAGATCCAGCAAACGTTAAAAAGAAAAAAAATAATTCATTTTTACTTTCGTAATAATGTTTAACATCGCTAATCGTAGCGATTTCGTGTGTTGCACCTTTGAAAGCCGTTGCTCCCCATAGACTTTTATATCGTCCGAACATTTCAGCTTGAGATTGCGATGCAAAACCTTCGACACTCATGTCTTCTCTGTACGACCAAAGAACAGGAACAACATTCGCAAATAATTTATATTTTATAACTAAATCCATATTTAGATTTTGCAGAACATCATGCCAAATCAATAAGGTTAAATTCGGTCGTTTCGAACGAATATAATCTACGATTAATCCAAGATGATATGCAAATAGATCGTATTGACTTTGAATTCCAGTTCGACTTTTCAATTGTTCACAAGCTGGATTTGTTAGGAAATAGTAAACCTCATCATGGCCAATATGAAATAATCGCATATCCGGATGTAAATTCAAATATTGATCAATCATCGAATATAAAACTGTATAAGTTCGATTAATACAAGGCGTGATTACTTGTGGATACTTCGGATTTTCACGAAGATCACTAAATTCTTCGACTTTTAATAAAAATTCTAAATGTCCATAAGTTTGTAACAATGGCATAACATCTAAATTATTATCTTTCGCAAGTTTATTGATTTGTTCGATGTCTTCTTTTGAATAAGCTTGTTTATGTTTAATTGAACTAACGATACCATCGAATGGAAACATATCTTCATATTCCATGCAGACTCCTACTGCTCCCCATTTGCTTATCAAAGGAAAGAGCTTCTCGAAATACGAGACTTTCGGTGCAGCGCCTTTCAAATCGAAATGAACGTAGAGTGAAATAGGTCTGTTCGCTATTTTAGTTATGTCTTTCGATTGAGACAGATTCTCTTGTAATAAATGACGGGATTCGATGACCGATACTTGTTCGATTGGTTTCACATTTGAATCAATTAAATTCTATCGAACAAAAAATAACAACAAACAAAAGTAATGAGAATTTAATTTGAATTGTTTTTCTTTTCATACTCGACGTTCTGCAAAATGAGAATGATGATCGTGATCATGTTGAAATAAACGACTTCCGGCAGGAACAAATCGCTGTTGTCTGTCGTTTTTAACTGAATATTTAGCTAGACTATGCAAAGAAACTGCAATAACAGACACAAGAATAACAGTTAACAAAATTCGAGATATGTAAGTAGCAAATCGACGACATGGAACCATAATATCTACAAATAATAATTAGACTAATAAATAAAATATCAAAATTGTACTTTATTTAAAGTAAAATGCGCATTTAAGTAACTATTCGATTTCTTGAAATAAAAAAAATCAGCATTATGCTCGCGTTCGAAAGCTGAAACCGAATTTTTCTTTTTTTTCCTCCTCGTTCTGTCTACGTGTTCTGTTTTGACCCGATATAACAAAACTGTTAAAACCAACAGTCTGTATTTCGACTAAAACACGAAAAGAAACCAAACCTAAATCAATGAATACATTCAGTCATTAGTCTGAAGAATATCGTTAGAAAACTGTATAAATATATAAGGTTTACATCGACAAATAAACGAGCAAATGTCGCATTTACAAGTCGATGCTGAATTTTTTTTCTCTCTCTCTTCTCACCTTTCACGACGAGGTAGCAACGAGTTTGTGTGTATTGTTTGCGATCGAGTCGATTGAATTTTAATAAGTTCTCTTTCTCGTTCTTTTTTTTCTTCTTCTATCGCTCGTTTTTATATATCTGAACAAAAAGAAAGAGAATAAACAGAGAACTTTTCATGTCATGTAACATTTATGCTTCTTTTTTAAAACATTCACTGCCCGATAGTAAATTTGAACATTTCTATTCTCTCTCTCGCTCTTCATCTTCAAACGTCTGACACCGTCTCATAGGATACGCAAAGATAAGACAAATAGTGTCGACTCGAGTGCACCATATATTTATTACTGATCGTGTATCGAAACATAAGTCAAATGTATCGTTTTTGGTTCTGTTTCGAATATATTAATAAACGATGAATGATCGACTTTTTTTCTTTCTGTCCTGGCAACTGCTGTTCTGATGAATAGATTGATATTCTTGAATGCAAATTGTACCAAGCAACATGTCAGCATTAGTCAATATAATCAGACGATTGTGTTTCTATTTATTTAAAATTAAAAAAAAAGCTGAAAGAAAAACATTCATCTATTGAATTCATTTTGTACATATCAAACAAAGTCTAAATACACGTGCGTAATCGAAATAACTCTTGTCATGACTCAATTATGATTTATAGCGATGACATAATATCAAAATTTCTTCTTTTAACGATGGAAAGAGAGAAAAAAATCCTGATTGCTGTTACATTCTGTTCTTTTTCTTTGATTGTTATGCTAGTGCGATGTGTTTGTAACGACAACTATAGTGCCATAAAATATTCAAGCGATTGAGTTCTGTCGAATAGGAAAATATTGAGGAGGAAGAAGAAGTCGACGAGACGACGACCGAGAAGAAGAGAAGAACTTCATATTGATGCGAGAGAGGATTGTGGGAAAAAGTACCCGCTTCATGGTGGAATATTATTCACTTCTTCTTTTATTTTCTAGAATAAAGATGAACCATTTAATATCCATTTTCCTCAGTTTTTCCTCAATAATTTTCTTCGCATCGGCCAATGAACAATTAAATATTCTTATGCCCGATGCAGTTGCTAATCATGTGCGCATTTTATATTGATTTCTGTCATTTGATATCGGCGTTTTTTTTTTGCTTCTCGTTTAGGTCGACGATTATTTATGCACGACATTCAAAATGGACTCGGAAAAACCGACATATATAAGTCTGTTTTATCAATGAGACTATTAAATTTTAAATAACATTTTTCTTGCTAAATTTAGCGGCTTTTAATCCGTCGGCGTCATCAAAAGATGCGCATCACATTCTACTCTTTGGATGCGAACGACCGGGAAGTCATGACAAAATCTGGTAAAATCGGCATCGTTTAATTAGATGAAATTAATTTGTTCGTTTTCGTTTTTTTTCTTTAAAAGGAATTGTGGTGAAATGAATAATGGCGGTGATAGTTCCGATTCCGACTACGAACAAGCATCTCCATGTGCTTCGGGAACATCGATTCTCTATGCATGGGCTTTAGATGCCGACAAAACTGAATTACCGAAAGGTTCGCTTTCGATATTGTTCGAGTCTGATTTCGATTTTCGACTTTTTTTTTAAATGAATTTAGATGTTGCATTTAAAGTTGGCGGATCGACATCAACGAAATATCTTGTCTTACAAGTTCATTATGCAAATGTTGACAAATTCAAAGGTAGATCGTTTTTGTTTAAAGAAAATCGAGAGATTTTTTTCTCGCCGTTTTAGCTGGTGAAACAGATCGATCAGGTTTAGTTTTAACAACACAACAAACACCGTAAGTGAAACATTCGAAACAAAAAATTTCCCTCAAAATCACCCGACATAAGAAAAAAATTTAGTTAATTAAAATTTCCTTTTTTTTTTCTCTCTCACAAAGAACACCAAAAACTGCAGGTGTAATGTTATTATCAACTGATGGAGGCATGCCACCTCACTCACTTGGTAATTGAAAACTAGTTCTCCGTTAATTCTCGTTGTTCTCCCTCAGCTTGTCTTCATGTCTAACTTGTGCACGTATTCTCTGTGTTTCTATCTGTAGTACACTTAAAACAGCTGGCGTTTTTCTTCTATTGACTGATGGTCAAATGGGAGGAAAAGCTGAAGGTAAGGCTGTTTGATGAACATTTTTGCACGCTTCATTGTAACTTTAGAAAGAAAAAATTAGCATTTGAATATTTGACTAATTAAATTTTTGTTTTGGAAACTTTTTCAGAAGTGTTTGAAGTCGCTTGTCAAATCGAAGAAGATATTGAAATGCATCCGTTCGCTTTCCGTACTCATGCTCATAAACTCGGTCTCGTCAATTCTGGATATCGTGTTCGTGGCGAAGATGAAAATCAAGAATGGACAGAAATCGGTCGACGATCTCCTCAATTACCACAAATGTTCTATCCAACCCAAGGTGATATTACCATCAAACAAGGCGATCACGTTGCAGCAGTTTGTACAATGTACAATTACCAATCACATCCTGTTCATGTTGGGTAATTCATTATTCAATCGATATTTACATATATATTTGTCTACGAAATATTTTTTAGTTCAACTGGAAACGATGAAATGTGCAATTTCTACATGATGTATTGGGTTGAAGGTGATAAATTATTAGAAGACAGCGTTTGTAACAGTGCCGGACCACCAAACTACTATTTTGCATATGATCAAGTAAATCAATAGAATTTAGTTCATGTTTTGTTTTCTTATTTGCTTATTGATTTAGAACTTAAATATTGAAAAGATTCCTGCCAGTGCTTATCGTATTCCTCCTCCACCAAATGGTCCAGCTCCTGGTGAACCGATTCAAGGTGGTCATCATATGATGATGCAGCATAAATCAAAACCAGCTAAACATCATCGTCGTTTTCAATACACATTCTAAAATCAAAAAAGCATTTCATTTATTTTTTTCTTTCTTTAAAAACAAATCATCAAACAATCTGAAAATAAAAATAATCTAACAGTGCAATAAAAACAAAAGACGGAAACAGACGAAGTTCAAATCATGATGTTTCCTTTTCTATAAATGAACTTTCAATGATAAGAATATTTACGTTTTCTAGTTCTCACTCATTAAATATTAAGCAGACAAATAAGAAAATACTAAATGATAAAACCCTAGGTTCACATTTTGAAAGTCTCTTGAGAATAACAAAAGGAAATGTTTTTTTTTCGTGACTTTGAAAACAGAAAAACAAGCTGTTATCGAGTAATACTAATGTTTCAATTAAAAATCGGAATTTTTCTCAAAAGAAAAAAGAGAACAACTCGACTTCTTATTGGCTGTCTGTCTTATTTGTTTTCCAAGCATGAATTCGACTAATTAGTTTATGTCAAACTAATTTATTTATGACATTTGTTCAATTGATGAGGTGATAAACAAATATTTTTTCCCATGAATCGGTTATATAAAAGCACGATAGCAATTTCATTGAAATAAGAACAAATCGTAAGATGAAACATTTTTATCAATTTGTTATCAGTTTGTGTTATGTTGTTACTTTAATTCAAGCTAAATGGAGTCTTAAATGGTCTGATGAATTCAATTACAACGGAGATGTTGATACAAGTAAATGGGATTTCGATGAAGGTGGTCATCGATGGGGTTCGTTTGACTTTTATTTGATTTTTGATATTTGATTTTTATCTATCGAATTAGGTAATAATGAAAAGCAGTTTTATACACGAAATCGACGAGAAAATGCTCGTTGTGAATTATTTTCCGGTAGTTCAAACGGTCGTTTGATTATCGAAGCACGAAAAGTGAAACTTTCTTCGAATTAAACTCCAGTTCACAAACAATTCGATTTATTATTTAGGAAAACTATGCAAATAATCAATATACATCAGCTCGTCTTAAAAGTAAAATTTCTTCAACATACGGTCGTCTTCAAATTCGTGCTCAACTACCGACTGGTCGCGGTCTTTGGCCAGCTCTTTGGCTGGTAACAATTCTCAATTTGAAATCATCGATAATCTCTTTTTTTTTAAATTAGTTACCATCGAGTACAACCTATAGCAATAAATATTGGCCAGATAACGGTGAAATTGATTTAATGGAACAAATTGGTTATGAACCGACACGTATCCATTCATCAGTTCATACACAAGCAAATAATCATATGTCAAATAATCAACCAACAAATTCAGTGAGTGTTCATGATGCAACACTGAGATTTAAAGTTTACACGCTTCAATGGGATGCTGATAGATTGCAAATGTTCGTTGGAGATGAAGCAAATCCAGAAAAAACGAGAATTTTAGTTTGGAATAAAAAAGGCGATTGGAAAACATGGTCTGCTTTTTCTAGATTCAATCGTAATCAGCGTTCTACTGTTTTTTTTTAAATAATTTATAGGCCTTTTGACAAACCATTCTTTGTTTTAATGAATATCGCTGTTGGTGGTAATTGGTAAAGTTATTTTTGTCTTTGAAAAAAAACGACGATGCCTGTTTATCTTAAGGGGTGGTTCGCGTGGTATTGACGATGGTATCTTTCCACGCCGTATGGAAATCGATTGGATTCGTTATTATCAATGGCGTTAATAATGATATTGTGTATCGATGAGTGAAAACACATTTTTTTTTATTTCATCTCGAAATACAAAAAAAATCTCGAGATTACACTAATACTTTAGTTTCAAATTGCACGCGACATTTGCTCTCTGCACTTCATTAATTCAGAGATTATAGTTTCTTTATGTAGGGAGAGTGTATTTAGAAATTTAATCTTTAACTGCTTTACCAGTACGAACAAATAATTGAAATGTAAAAATACTAAAATACTCATTTTCAAACAGGTGATAAGCGTTCTCATCTTGATTTTATGACAAAGTCTATAAAAACGCCTGTTTTTTCAAATTGAAAACGAAATCAGTACAAAAAAAAATGAAAATCTATTTCGTATTGCTATCGGTATGTTGTTTCGCAGCTGTGAGCAGAGCTGATTGGGTCCGTGTTTGGGCAGATGATTTCGATTGGAATGGTGGTGTCGATACGAATAAATGGAATTTCGATGAAGGTGGTGATGGATGGGGTAAATCAACGATTTGATTGACTTTTTTTTCTAAAAAAGAAAATTTTAAATCGATGTAACAATGAACTAGAATACTATACAAACAACCGACAAGAAAATGCTCGTTGTGAATTATTTCCTGGTAGTCCAAATGGTCGTTTGATCATTGAAGCTCGAAAAGTGACTTGATCTTATTTTAGTCTGAGAGTTCAATGAGAAAAGAATTTCCTTTTAGGAAGAATATGGAGGTCGTCATTATACTTCAGCTCGTATGAAAAGCAAAGCTTCATGGACCTACGGTCGTCTTCAAATCCGTGCTTTACTTCCTACAGGTCGTGGCCTTTGGCCAGCTCTTTGGATGGTAATTTTCACTTCGAAATCATCGATAATCTTTTTTCTTTTCATTTAGTTACCATTGAAAAAAACCTATGGTACTCAATACTGGCCCGATAACGGTGAAATCGATCTCATGGAACAAGTTGGTTTTGATCCAACACATATTCATTCAACAATTCATACCGAAGCCTACAATTGGATGAAACATAATCAACCAACAAATGCAGTGGCTGTTGATAATGCTGTTACAAATTTCAATATCTATACACTTCAATGGGACGTCAATCAAATCCAAATGTTCGTTGGAAATGAAAGTAATCCACTTCGAACAAGAATTCTCGTTTGGGATAAAAAAGGCGATTGGACTGCGTGGTAGGATTCATCGGTTTTTTTTTCTCTACGAAAGAATTCATTTATTTATTTGTAGGCCTTTTGATCAACCATTTTTTGCTATACTGAACGTCGCTGTTGGTGGTAGTTGGTAAGTGAAATATGACTTTCTTTTAATTTAATCATAGAAGTATCTAATAATCTTTAATTATCCTTAGGGGAGGTCAACAAGGTGTAGACGATAGTATCTTTCCACGTCGTATGGAAATCGATTGGGTTTATTTCTATCAATGGCAATGAAGCAAATATTGAAACAATTTTCAATAAAATATTTGCTCATTAAAAGACAACCGATTCGTCTTATTAATCAATGTTTTCTGAATAATTAACCGAGAGAAATTTATTTCGATTCCCTTGAGCACAAACAAAAATTGAGTTATGTTAATAATATTTCATCTATAATCGTTTTGATCATAAATAGAAAAAAAAAAGAAAGCAAGAAGAAAAATTTATCTGCAAAATTACCGATGAAAACAAAAGACAACTAAATATGAAACTCGTTAGCAGAACAAGAAGAGAAAGAAAATAGCCTAAATTGAATTTTATTAATCGAACATAAATACTAATTAAAAACGGCTGCACTGGATTGTTGCCGTTAATAGGAAAGAAACATTAATGTTTGGTGTTCTCTCTCGTTTTTCTTTTCGTTGCATTTCTTCATCGTGCAAAGACTTTTCTGAGTTTCTAATAGAAAAAAAAAGTCTCGTGTCTTTTATATGAATAAAGCTTTAGATTGTCAAAGACATTCGATAATTAGCTCCTTCCGGAAAAATCTAAGCTTATTGAAAATATTTCATCAGTTGAAAATTACCATGAGAGACGACGAGAAATGTTTTTGTCTATTTTGTTTTCTTGTTCGTCATTCTCATGCATTCAATTAAGAGAAAATGTTACATACGAACATGTCCCTAATCAAATTTACAATATTCTCGAAAATTGCGAAGAAATAAATCGTTTGTTCACCGATAATTTTTCATTTTTGTCATTGTCTTATTGAATAAAGAAAACACGAAAGAAAGAGAAAAATGTATTTCTTCTGATGTAATATATTATCTCGTACGATAATAAGAGCGGAAAAATCTTTTATTATTTGTTATTCATTTTCTTTTTCCGCTTGTTGTCGTTTGTCGTCTATCTGTATGTGTGTGTGTGTGTGTTTCTCTCGTAGATGAGAACGACAACAACATAGTGTTGCTCAAGACAGATAAAGATCCTGGTAAACGAGCAAGTTTAAGCGTGAGAAAAGAAACGTCAAATCTTGAGAATAGACGACGAGAATAACAAGAAACAAAACCAAAAATGTACTGAACCGATATACAACACATCGATTTGTTTAAACGAAAAACAAAACAAGAATTTATCATCGAAATGGAACGAATTCATATGCGTGGTCGACGATGGTCCGATGCATTACTCGGAAAGTAAGTTCAATTTAAAATTCTAATTGAGATTTAATTTGTCAAAATGAGACATATCTCTCGAATTAAACAGATTTTTTTTTTCATTTGCATGAATAAATAAGAATCATTAATTATTGATTAATCGACACTATATACTTTCGTTTCGGTTTATCTTATTATCTATCAGTAACCGTAATAGTTGATAAAAATAGATCGACATTCATTCATTCATTCATTGACTGAATTTAATTATTTACTCGAAGACGCAAGGAGAACGTAAGGTTTTATTTTAATTTAGTTAAAATGAAAAGAAAGAACGGAAGCATACTCCATAGTTTCTTAAGGGTTATTACAATGTGTCAGCTTCGAGTAACGACGAACAATTTACTTGAAATCACAAGAAAATTATTTTACATCGATTTCAGCAAAAAATACTTTTCTCATAAGAAAAAAAAAGAAAGATTAAATGAAAGACATCAATGTACTTAATATGCTAATGAAATTAGATTTTTCAACCTTGAATATAGATTCAATAAAAACAACATCTTTCTTTAGATTTTATTAATTTCGACAGAAAACAATTAGATTAATTTGATTAAGTCTTGTTTTTTCGATTGATTGATTTTGAAAATCTGCGTAGAAATAATAATATTTTGTTTCGTTTTTGTTTTGTCGTTAACCTTCGGCCTACTTTTAATTGATGTTTATCTATGAATAGGATAAATAGACAACGTTTCTTTTTTATTTTATTTATTCGTGTATAACGATGTCTTTTCTGCATAATATTGACAGGAAAACGATTCATTTCAAGACTAAAAATAAAAAGTATGAAGTTAATCGATTTAAAATTGAGTATTAAAATGATCTTTTAAAGAGTTTTTCATGTGATGTAATTGTAATTTTGTAACAATCTACGAGAGAATCGTCAGACTCGGAAAAAGCACATCATCCGTTTCCTTTTAACGGAAAAGAAAACCTTTAGAATGAACATTTGAAAAAAATATCATTTCAAAGGTTCAAACAAAAATCAACGTGAACGAAGCGCGTTCGAATATCGTTTACTAAAGATTGATTTGAATAGTAATGATCCTGTTCAAGTTCAATCTCGTGCAATAAAGGATAAATCTCTATTCCCAAACGTTTTTTATCATTCATTGAAACACGACATTCATGATCTATATTCTCTTAAGACTGGAATAGTTTACAGCCTGAAAATACTCGATTTTCTTGCCTAGAAACTTCTTGACGGTTATTTTTCTCTCTCTCTCTTTCTCAATCTTTTCAGCAGTAATCATGCAAAAAACATATTCTCATACTTCGAATGAAGAATAGCAGAAAAAAGAATCTTTCTCTCGTTTTCTTTTCTCCATACCACATTTAATATTCTCATAAGATTTGACGAGTCACACTTGCGAAAATAAGTTAATAATGATGTTATCACCTCAATTAGAATCAAAATTTTCTGCAGCACTTTCGAAACGGTAGACAAAAACTGGTGTTGAACTCGGTCGGTGTCATGTTTCATGTTTATTTAGATTCGAAACCGAAGACGTACAATCATTTCTGGAGAATTTCGAAGCTGTTGCACAAAAACATGAACAAAGACGACAGAAAATTAAAAAAGAAGTACGAAACAAGAAACTCATTCACATCCGAGATCGTTTTTCTAATTAACTTTGTTGTTATTCTTTTCTCTCGTCAAGGAAGATTATGAAAACGACAAATATCTCTCCGAACATCGTATAGCTTTCACGGAAAAACCATCAAATTTAACGAAAGAAGAATGCCAATTACTTTATATCGAAACTTTGTACACGATTAAACATAAAATTGGAACGACAACAACAGCAAAATATAGCCACGGTCAACATGATCTGTATGCTTATGCACAAGAAGCATTTGGTTTATCTCCTCAAGAACATCAACTTTTGTTGAATCGAGCAAATGAAGAAAAAGTTTGACGAATTTTTAAACGGAAATTCTTTTTGGTTTTTCTATTGATTTGATTTTTCTTAGGCACCAATTTTGATTTTAAATGTCGAAATTGTCGAAGCAAAAGATCTCGAAGCCAAAGATGCAAATGGTAAAACAAAACAAAAAAAAAACTATTCAAAAACTAAATCTGATTTGTGAATTTTGAGGCTTTTCGGATCCATATTGTATGTTGGGTATTGTTCCCGAAGCACGAAAATTTACTCTTCCTCAACAACCGAATGGTGGCGGCGGTGGATCATCCGATGAAGAAGGAGTATCTGCTAATTCACTCGGTGAAAATAAACTCGGTTTTATAAAACGTTTGAAAAGTTTTCGAAAGTCGACAGTCCGTCGTTCGCAAGGCCGAGAAAAATCTTCGTCAAACGCCGGCTCAAGTCCACAAAATCAATCTTCATTGCGAGATAAACTTCCCGCGAAATACATTCAAACAACCGACGTCAAAAAAGCAACATTAAATCCCGTTTGGATGGAAAAATTTCGCTTGTACGTTCTTGTCAAATTTTTCTTTTCTCCGAACAAATCTGAGTTTTTGTTCTTTTTCAGTAATATCGAAAGTGGAAAAACTGAAACATTTCATTTGGATATTTGGGATCATGATGATGAATTTTCTGTATTCGAAGCTGCTCGAAAATTGAATCAAGTTCAAGGTCTCAAAGGACTCAATCGTTATTTCAAACAGATCGCTCAATCAGCTCGAACGAATTGTTCGAATGAAGGTTTAAACATCGACGATTTTCTCGGTGCTGTTAATCTCAAAATAAATGTAGGAGAATCGTAAAAAGAAGCATTTTGTCTGAAAATGTCATTTGCTTTGTTTTATTGTCAATAGGAAATTCCATCAACTGGAATTGATAAATGGTTTTCATTAGAAGGAAGAAGTGAAAATTCTAAAGTTCGAGGTCAAATTCACATTCGAGCACATTTAGCAACTCGAGAAGATCGAGGAGTTTCAGAAGAAGATAATTGGACCGATATCAAACAACATGTCGAACTTGTACAAATATTCATCGATCACGAATTGAAAAAATTCAAAGTGATTTCATTTTCACCTAGGCCAAAAAAACATTTTTTTCCCTTGTTTTCAGGGGGAACCAAATGATTGGAATGGTGAACTATCGCGTGATGCGGAAACGATCCTTCATCAACACGCAATTCAAGGTGACATGACTGAAGCTCAATGTTCAATGTGTCGATGGATAGCCTATTCGAAACGACATCTTCAATATAATCTATCTTATAAATTACTTTTAATTATCACTGAACAATTAGAAAAAACATGGCGACCAACATCATTAACACGAGATGAAGCGGATATGTTGACACAAGCATTTACTCTCTTTAGTAATTATAATTTTAAACGATTAGCTAAAATTCGCGAATGTTTTCCAACGAATAATCAAAGTTCGATTGAACGACTCGAGCAATTTCTCACGTACGAACGTTTTTTTCTTTCTTTCAAAATGAGTTTTTTTTTATTATTGAAGAATCATTGCAAAATTGTACAACATGGAAGTATTTCGATATTGTTGTCCATTTCAAAATACTCTTCAATATGAACTAACAACAACGATTAAAGTAAAAATGCGATTGATTTCTGTTGTTGATTCATTCGATCGATTGATTTCAGAATGGAACAACCGAATGGTTTGATAAAATGGTCACGCAAATCACTAAACCACGTTTACGAGTACGTTTGTTTTGCACTGACATGAAAACATCAACACGAATTTATTCTAATTGATTTAGTCTGATGAAGAAATATTGAGAAATACGAGCGAATTAGTTTATATGATGGTTGCTGACGGTAATTTGCCGGGAAAAGAAAAAGAAATTAAAAATATAAATTGATTCTTCTGTCTCATTGATTTAGCTCATTCATCTGTTAAATATTATAATCCAATATTTGAATCGTACGTCTATTCAATTTAACAAAAGAAAATATGACGTTTTGTTTTGTTTTCAGAATAGTAAAAATTTCATTTTATAACATAGCACTTAAAAAAATCGATGGGAAAGTAAGAAATTTTGTTTATTTTTGTTGTTGTTGTTGATAAATTGAAAATAGTTAATGGATATTGTTGTCAAAGCTCTGGAAGAAGAAGTAAGATTGTTTGATTGAGAATTCGAATGAATGTTTTATTTGAAAAATCGATTAGCTCGGCGATCAAATTCATGAATCTCCATCGAAATTATTAGAAAACAGAGAATCTGAAACCGCAGACGTTCTCGTTTTTGCATCAGCAGCTGAACAAATGAGTCTCTCGTTATTCGAACTCTATTTATCACTTCACGAATTGTCAAAATATCGAATCTATGTTACCGAAACGTTCGTATCGAAGAGAAAAGAAGACGAAAAAAAACGGAATTTTTGAAATTCAATTTGATTTTAGTGACCGATCGAATCTCAAAATCAGCACTTATCATCAATATTTCGGCGCAGCAGTTAAAAAATGGTTATCCGTTGCTCGAAACAAAATTCTTCATCGAATCGAACGATCCGTTGAACGAGAGAAATTAGAACTCAATTATAACATTAAATTCACACCTTCATCTCTCGATCTTTCCAATTGTTTCAGTCAAATCTCTCAATTCTGGAGACGATTAGGTAGATTCACAACAAACAACGATTTTATTTCAACAAAAACCTTCGATTGTGTTTAGCTTGGCCAGACATCATAAGTTCCATCATCTATTTAATAAAAATCACTGAAGACATGGCCAATGCTGCACGTCTCTATGCGACACTCATCGAAGCGAAACTCAACACAAAAAAACTCGGAGGAGAAAACTCGGACATTTCACCTTCAGTTCAAGAAGTAACGAAAACAACAATAATTCAAAAAAAAGAGCACAAATGTTTATTTCGAAACTCTAGATTTCATTGATTGTTAACGATATTGAACGAATACGAGAATCATTCAAAACTTTGCCAATCGAATTGTCCTACGATAAATTATTAGTCGCCGCTGAGAAATTCCATCCGATCCCGGTTGTCGATGAATATCGAAAGAAAATTGAAACCACTGTTGCCATGTGTAGTCAGGATATTATTGATAAAATCTATCAAATTCTAAATCGAATTCTTGTAAATACGGAAACCGAATTTAAACAACATGTTTATCATATTATTCAAGCGCCGGAACCTCTTCCGATTCAAGATGCTATTCAGCCACTGCTCACTTTCAGTGAAAATAAAATTCTACCTTTCAAAGATTCACTTATCAAACAGAATTTCATTCGGTTGGGCAAATCGATTCACCTGTTTTCTTAAAAAACAATTTTCGGTTTCGTTTAGACTATTGGAATTGATTTGGGCACTTCTCATCGAACAATTTTTACTCGAAATCGAAAAAGTCTCAGTACCTGTACGAATAAAATCCAAGTTTTTCGCATTTTTAATCGAGTTTTTGTAGAGAACGACATCATCCTATGCACGTTTAGCTAAAACTCTCGATGTATTAGTCGATTACTTTAATTCTGATGAACAATCTCTACCGAAAGAATTACTTCGAACAGACAAATACAAAGTAAAACAAATCAAAACAACAAACTGAGCGTATTCGTTGTTTTTAGTTAATCAAGAAATTGTTGAAATATCATTCAACCGATACGCAAACTTTGATTAAATTGTATTACCAAGTTCGTTTGATTTCGCATTTTCTTATTTCGAATTCTTCGAATCTTTCGGTTTGTTTTCAAGGAAAAATTCCAAGAACAAGATCGAATTGGAATAGCCAATCAAGCAGATTTAGGCAAACTCTATGTTCGAGCGTATTATCATTTAAAAGAAGAAACTCTCTACGTTGAAAGTAATTTCAATTGAACAAAAAAACAACGATTTCCAAACGAAAATCTTTTTTAGTTATCTCATGTAAAAACCTCAAACCCTGTGATTCGAATGGTTTAAGGTTAAACCCAACCGATAAAATATAAAAACAAAAGAAAATTCTGTTTTTTTCAGTGATCCATATGTTGACATTCAATTGTGTCCGAAGTTTTTATATCCGCATATTGAAAAACAACAAACGTCGATTATAAAGAAAACTTTAAATCCTTCGTTTAACGAGAAATTTGAATTTCGTTTGACGGAAAAAGAATGTAATTTATCGGGCGGTTTTCTTCATTTTACTGTCATGGATCATGATTTAATGTGGTCGAATGATTTCGAAGGCGAAGCGTTTCTTGAAATGTCGAAATTAGCTGGCATGCCCAGTGATTCCAATAATGATAATCGACTTTTAGATGAATTAAAACCGATTGAACTCTCATTGACTCATCCGAAAGGTTGTTTTACTTTGTTTTTGTTTGAAAAATTGAGCAAGTTTTCGTTTCGTATTTTAGCTGTACGAAGTCGAATCATCGAGATTTTAGAACAACGTAGTTCAGATAAAACAGCGATTGAATTCGTCCGACAAAGACGCGAAGCAGAAAATCAATAAAAACCAACGCAATTCGTCTCCTGTCTTCTTTCCCCTCGTGCTGCAAAACAAAACAAAAACTGACTCATATTTATTCAGCTGTACGATTTTCTTCTTCTTTTTCTGTTCGTCTCCTCAGTCGTTTTCATTTTACATTTCAAAACAAAAACACACATACGAAATGCTTCTTGTGTTTTTTCGTTATTTATTCGCAGTCATTTATCATAAATATTGTATAATCATAGCAGGGATCTATGTCAATCGAAAGCTTCGTTCGACATCTTATTATGTTTCATTGTCTCGTCTTTTTCTCCACGATCTATCGAAATTTAGTTCCGACGAATTCTGGCCTTATGCACAATACTTTTATGGCAAAGACAAAAACGCCGAACTCTTCCATCGAGCATGGTTGCATCATGTTGCACACAATGATCATCATTGGGAACATTTTATTGTCGAATATCCATCAGTTTCGAAAATTCTTTGGGATAATCCTCAACTGAAATTAACGATTCATCCGATGCCTGATCAAGCAATCATCGAAATGATTGTTGACATAATGGCTGCTGATAGATCGTACAATGGTCGTTGGCCTGATCCGTTGAAAAAAGACGGATGGAAATGGATGACGGATAATTATGAGAAATATCGGTTACATTCGAATACGAGAATTAAACTAACGGCTGTTTTGTGTGCGTTAGGCTTTGAGAAAATTTTGCCGATTGATTTCGATTGGAATTCAATTCAATATTCGGCCTTAACGAATGAAGATAAATTCAAACTATTTCAACTTAAACAATTAGCACAAATAAATAATTAAAGTCTTGTTGATCATTTCATCTGAAACATAGATAACTAACTTCTGTGCTAATTATTTCTATCAAAGTTTTCTATAAAGGCAAATATCTTCCATTTTTATTCAAGATACGAAAATCTAACAAAGGTATTCGTTGGATGTTAACCAGTAATAGAATTTCAGTCGCCTCTTACCGAATTAAGTATTTCTTATCACTACATTTTATCTATAACTGTTACTGTTAATATTTCATCTATTCTACTGCAACATATTAGTCCTTCAATAACAAGAATTCACCCTCAAAAAGCAAATTATTATTCTCATTCTTTCAAAACACATCGCTTTAGAATATCCATTCACCTCAACAGAGGAGTCTATTCCTCAACTGTCACCAATTATACTACTACCAACATTGGCTGAATCTCATGAATTTCAAAATGCTATTTATATCATCACAATTACATGCAAACATTCAATGAATAAAACTGAATCTCTGATCACAGCTCTATCTAAATATCACACTCAAATGATTGCTTAGTCATTTATATGAGAGCAAAATCAAATATATGACCATTTCAAAACATTTAAACATATGTTGAACATTCAAAATTGACAGAGTCTACTCAATTTTCGCATAACCTATCATTTCAGATCAAAATCAATTCCACAAATAATGTCAGCATCGCTCCATACATTACCAATAGAATTGCTATTCAGAATATTCGATGAATTGCGTGACAAAGACTTATTCATATCTATCACCAATATCTGTCAGCGCTTAAATGCAATCCAAAGTTCCTATCATCGGTTCCAAGTAAGCTAACAACATTATTAAAATGTAATATTTCCTTCAAAACTCTCACTCTCACCCTCATAATTTTTTCATAGACGCTTACGCAACTCAAACTCTCGTATAACTTTATTGACGCGGAAGGTGCTCAACATATTGGGCAAGCTTTACAACACAACGGAGTAAATTTCTAGCTACTCTTTCATTTAGTTCAAACAACACTACTTTATCGCTACATAGACACTTACACTACTCAACCTCAGAAATAACTCCATTGGACCGGAAGGCGCTCGACATATTGGACAAGCTTTACAACACAACGGAGTAAATTTCTAGCTACTCTTTCATTTCGATCAAGCAAAACTACTTTATGCCTCCATAGACACTTACACAACTCGATCTCGCGATGAACTCCATTGAAGCCGAAGGTGCTCGACACATTGGACAAGCTTTGCAACACAACGGAGTGATTTTCCAGCTACTTGTCCATTTTCATCAAACAAAACTATTTTATCTCTATATAGACACTTACACAACTCGACCTGGGTCATAACGTCATTCAAGCAGACGGTGCTCGACTTATTGGGCAAGCTTTACAACAGAACAGAGTAAGTTTCCAGCTACTCTTTCATTTCGATCAAACGAAACTACTTTATCTCTCCATAGACACTTACACAACTCGACCTTACTCGGAACTACTTTGAAGCGGAAGGTGCTCTATATATTGGACAAGCTTTGCAACACAACGGAGTAAATTTCCAGCTACTCTTTCATTCCCATCAAACAAAACTATTCTATGTCTACACAGACGCTTATACAGCTCAATCTTAATTCTAACTTCATTGACGCGGAAGGTGCTCGGCATATTGATCAAGCTTTGCAACACAACGGGGTGATTTTCCAGCTACTCTTTCATTCTCATCAAACAAAACTATTTTATATCTACGCAGACACTTACACAACTCGACCTCGGGAATAACTCCATTGGGCCAGAAGGTGCTTCACATATTGGACATGCTTTACAATATAACACAGTGATATTCCAGGTGTTCTTTCATTTCGATCAAACAAAACCACTTTATTTCTCTATAGACACTTACGCAACTCAACCTCGGGAATAACTCTATTGGATCAGAAGGTGTTCGGCATATTGGGCATGCTTTACAACACAACAAAGTAATCGCTCAGTTACTCTTTCATTTCCATCAAACAAAACCATTTTATCTCTTTATAGACACTTACACGACTGAATCTTAGCGTTAACTCCATTGGAGCGGAAGGTGGTCGGCATATTGGACAAGCTTTGCAACATAACACAGCAAGTTTTCAGTTACTCTTTCATTCCCATCAAACAAAACTATTTCATCTCTCTATAGACACTTACACAGCTCCACCTTTGTTATAACTCCTTTCGGACGGAAGGTGTTCGACATATTAAGCAAGTTTTGGAACACAAGACAGTAATTTTCTCGATATCATTTCATGCTCATCAAACAAAACGACTTTATCTATACACAGACACTTGTACAAGTCGATCTTGATGGAAACTACGCTGAAATAGATGTACTCGATTTCCGGGACAAACCTCGCAGCATAACACAATAATGCATTGTCGTTTCCGCATTGAATGCACAGAATGAAGTTTTGAAATATTAGCTACAGTTTGTTACGCTAAATTGGAAAAAGCCCACTGTCATATATCCATTAGTTCCGAAAATTCTTCGGTACTACATTGTTTTTATTCGTGTCAGATTTTGCAAACAAATGAAAGAAAATTAATGCAATACTAAATCATCATTTTGTTCGTTTTTCACGAGATTTTTGTTGTGATACTACAAAAGATTTTCAATGTGATTTAATACAATTGATAGTTCATACTTCTTTGCATATTTCGATTGATTTCAATTAATTTTCTCATATTTCTCAACGCTTTTGCTGCATTTTCTTGAACGAATGGATCATCATTACCGATTAATTCTAATAGATTCTATGAAAATTCTCGATTTTGAATTGTTCTGAATCAAAAATCTTCTTACTGAATCAATATCAATTTCATGTAAAATAACACAATTCGATGGAATAAATGAAAGATCATGAATGGCTTTCGTTAACGGTCTCAAAAGTTCTTGATTTTGCTGTTGAAAACAATTCTTCAATGTTAATAAAACACGACGATTGCTGAACAATTGTTGATTCTTTTTTAAATTTAATAAATTAGCAATCGCATTGCATAACGATTGACTTATCTCGACATTTTCCTAAATTAATCAATAAAAACAAAACGAAACAAACAATGCTTTCAACAACTAATTGTTTTAATTGAGAAATTTTGCTTAGAAATCCTAAATCAGTGAGAATTTCTAAATTATATTGATCTCTGGCGATTTCTGCAATGATTGCTAACGTCACAGATAATAAATCGAGATCCTCCGTTGATAATTTATTTAATAATAAATAAAATATCCCATCGAACGAACGAACTAATTCGCCATGATTCTATTGAAATCAAATTTTCATTCAAAATTGAATTCAATTTTCAAAACGAACTTCGATTGACGCGAGACAATTTCGAATCGCCCAGCCCGCAGAGATTTGAATTGGCAAAGAACTTGTTTTATACAAAGTCCAGAAGATTTGTAAACCATTGCTTTCAACAATCATTCTTTACAAAATCAAATAAACGAATTGTTTTGTTTCGAATTTTGTCGAACTTTGCTGACGGCGAATCTTTCGCAGATTGTTGAAAAATCGAGAGAATATTTAATTGAACATCGAGATTCTTATTCAATGGATTTTCGAGATAGGAAATCAATTTTGGAAAGATATTTTCTTGTTTAAATAATTGAATTGTTTGAGGCAGTTTAATTAATTGATTTAGAGATTTAATCAAACGAGAAAAATAAAATAAATCCGAAGAGAAATTTTCAATGAATCGAATTAAATTTAAAATGATTTTATTTGATAACGATTGATTGTTATCAACGAATTCACAGAGAATATCGATGATGGAACTTGAGATCGATGGATCTGTTGTTTCGTCGAAAAGACTTTCGAATTTCTCGAAACTATTCTCGTAAATTAACTGCGAATGAGCCGAATTTATCGACAAATAATACAGACAATCGCAGAGAATTCGAGTTAAATCGACGTTTGTCGTGTCGATTGAATTAATCAAACTGATTATTAGTTCTTTATTTAACATTTGATCGCGAAAAATCGGCTTAAAAAAGAAAAAGAAGACATTTTTTAAAGAGAAAAAAAAACGTCGAATTACAATTTGAAGGAGCAGACAGAGTAACGAGAGAATTGAAATCGATGGATTGTTGTTTGTCGAAAGGATTTTAACGAATATTTGTCCAATTCCATAGCGAATACAGACGAATTTATTCTTCTCGGATTTACAAATTAGAAGAAAAACTTGACAAATCTGACAGATTTTTTGTTTGTTTTCATTGAAATTCTCCGTTAATTCATCGAGCAAACTGATCTTTCGAGAAAAAAAAACAAATTGAATAAAAATCAAAACATTTTTCAATCGTTTTACTAATTTCGAAATACTTCCCGATCGTCGAACGACTCGCCGT
>ERZ778020.1155-NODE-1155-length-25629-cov-18.229647_pt1 | contig 25629 bp, 19 predicted proteins | sample MGYA00375750_ERZ778020 | MGnify/ENA primary metagenome ERZ778020 (study PRJEB29350, sample SAMN05389818) | bioreactor metagenome | isolation source: Ammonium sulfate bioreactor | place: South Africa: University of Cape Town | collected 2014-03-17 ...
CCTCTTCTAATTTCTATCCATTTCTCCTTCTAAAATGTGTAAAGTCGAGTTTAGAGCCTGTTTGAAAAAGGGATAAAGGTGTGATGAGTAGTAAAATATAAGAATGGAAATTACTACTCGAAAACCTTATCTAACTGATTTAACCGAGGCAGAATGGTCCATTCTTGAACCATTTATGCCCGAAACTAAGCTTCTTGGTCGTCCGCGAGAGCATAGCTGGCGAGAAATCTTAAAGCCATCTTCTATATTGTTAGAACCGGCGGTGCCTGGCGTCACTTACCTCACGATTTTCCCAAATGGCAAAGTGTCTATTACTATTTCAGAGTATGGCGCTTAAATGGCTTTTGGGAGTTTGTTCACACAGCCATTCGAGAGCAACTTCGCCTTAGATTAGGCCGAAATAGTCAGCCAAGTGCCGCCATTATTGATAGCCAGTCCGTCAAAACTACTTTTGTGCGAGGTGAACGCGGCTATGATGGAGGCAAAAAGGTCAACGGTCGTAAACGCCATATTCTGGTAGATACCCTGGGTCTGTTTTTGAGTGTGAAGGTCCACACGGGTGACATTGGCGAACGAGAGGGTGCTAAACTTCTCTTAGCTCCTCTCAAAGATCAATTCCCTCGCCTTGAACTAATTTGGGCTGATGCTGGTTACAATGGTAGCCCCTTTAAGGAGTGGGTTAAAGAGCATCTGAACTGGTTAGTCAAAGTGGTCAAAGGACCTTCTAAGTGGGTCTGGACCGGACCAGGCGCACAACCACCTCCTTTGCCACAAAGATTTGAGATATTACCGCGTCGGTGGGTGGTAGAGCGAAGTTTCGGCTGGCTCACCCGTTCAAGGCGACTGAGCCGGGATTATGAAGGGTTAGCTGAAACCAGTGAAATGTTAATTTACCTGACTATGACAAGGTTAATGCTTTCCCGGTTAAGCCGGCTCTAGCTTTTTCAAACAGGCTCTACAGCAGGATGCAAAGTTATTGAACCGAAGAAGGATAACCACAGTGCCTAAAATAACCGATAGCGTCTTGAGGTGTAATTAAGCACATAAACATAAAAATAACGGTATCCGTTCACAGGGTGTATTAAAATACCCCTTAATGTAAAATAAAGTCATGGAAAAGTTCGAAGTGCCACAAATTCAAGCTGAAACACTTCAGTCCTGGCCTAAGGAGGCCCAGGAATATATTCTGAGCCTTCAGAAAATGCTTGAAATGCTCATCGTGCAAAATCAAGAACTAATCCAAAAGCTTAATAGCGATTCCCAAAATAGTAACAAACCACCTTCCAGTGACCCACCTTTCAAACGCCCGCCTAAAAAGATGAAGGAAAAGTCTGCTAAACCACGGGGTGGTCAGGTTGGTCATAACCGTCATACCTGAGAACTACTTCCTATCGAAGCGGTTGACGAAGTAATCGAGATTTATCCCCACGAATACGACCAGTGCCTTTCTCCTTTACGCGCCAGTGACCAACTGGGCGAACCGCTACGCCATCAAGTCTGGGAATTACCTCAAGGTAAAGCCAGCGTTACGGAATGCCAGTTCTTCTCGCGCCAGTGCAGCGGGTGTAATCATCTGACTAAAAGTGAAAAACACTGGCCTCAACTGTGCGGCGCATATACTTCCAGACCCGCTCGATCAAATTCAATTCGGGCGCATAGACCGGCAATCTGAACATCTCCAACTGATCTTTATGCCGCTCCAAGGCGGCCAGGCTCAACTTGGAATGGTGGATCTTAAAATTGTCGATTACCAACACGATTTTTGGTGGCGGTTTTTCGGCTCCTTGCGCTGGCTGATAACGGTCGGTTGCCACGATTTGCTCGAGCAAAGCCTCGAACCCAGCACTGTTTTTGTGTTCACTGGTGCTATAGATTACCCGGCCTGTGCGATATTCTACCGCTCCAAAACCATATCGCTTCTGATTATCCGCTGGGGTCGGTACTTTGTGTTGCTTACCTCGTTCGGTCCAGCAACCGATTACCCCTGGCAAGTGCTTCAAGTCCACCTCGTCCTCATAGAGGAGTACGATTTGGCCTTTGGCAGCTTGGGCCTGGAGTTCAAGGAGTTTGGCCGCTTTAACCCTATAGTCCGGGTCCGGGCTTTTCACACTCAAAACTGGTCGGACTATCCGAAAGTTCAATTCGTGCAAGTGACGCCGGACCGTCTCCCGACTGACTTTGGCATTTCCTTGTTTAACGAGTTGGTGGGCCAAGCTGGCACAATCCCACACCGAGAAGGCTTCTCCCTGTTGGCGCGGGTCAGTGACAACCGTTTCTTTGAGACTTTGCTCAGCTTCGGTAGTTACTTTTGGGTGGCCTCCCTGACCGAGGACGGTCCCCTAGGGCGGCTAGACCCTCTTTCTCATAACGCTCAAACCAGTACAAAACGGTATCCTGGTCAAAGAAGGTTAGCTGGGCAATCTCGCTGGCACTACGACCCTGAGCGGATAACAGGATCATCTGGCAGCGCGAGCGCAAGTCGGCCTGATTGGTATTTCGATATTCTTTTTGTAAAGCTTCGACCTCTTGTGGGTCGAGTTTTAGAAAGCGTGGGGCAGGCATACTTATTTCTCCTTGTTATTTTTCTATTCCTTAAGTATGCCCCATGTCTCGCCTTTCCGAAAGATTTTTGTGCTTTATTTAGTAGTTTTATGGAATAGGTTGTGCATCAGATCCGTTTTCGAATTCGAGTTCAGCTTCTAATTCCTCTATCGTAGGTAAGCTGCCCTTCAATTTTTCGGGTAAAGCCTTGGTTAGATCAAAACCCGAAATCCCGATTGGGGTCGTTACCCCACGCAAGGCATACTCCGCTTCAACCTTGCTTTTTGTCTTAACTAGAATTAGCCCGATACTCGGATTATCTTCGGGCTGGCGCAGTAAATCGTCTACTGCTGATAAATAGAAATTTAGTTTACCCACATATTCCGGTCTGAATTCGGTAGCTTTTAGTTCGATTACCACATAACAGTGCAGTTTAACATGGTAGAAGAGCAGGTCTATATAATAGTCTTTATCTTCGACCACAATATGATACTGGCTGCCCATAAAAGCGAAGCCCTGGCCGAGCTCCATGAGGAACTCCCGAATATGTTCAATCAGGCTTCACTCAAGATCACGTTCCTGGGCTATTTCTCCTATATCTAAAAAATCAAAATTATAGGGATCTTTCAAAACCTGTCCGGCCAGATCTGACTGGGGTGACATGAGGGTATGCACGAAGTTTGTACTGCTTTTTCCCTGCCTTAGGTGTAATTTATTTTCAATTTGCAAGGTTAAAACATTACGGGACCACCCCTGCTCAATTGTTTTTTGGGCGTACCAGATCCGTTCTTCCTTCGCGCTTAATTTCTCGATAAGAGCAATATTATGATACCAGGTGATTTGTGCAAGAAGAGCTTGCACAATTTCTTCGTCCGACCAGGCCTCGGCAAAGGCCCGCATATATTTCAGGTTCCGGGTTGAAAAGCCCTTCATGCTGGGTAAAGCCCGCTGTAAATCTGCGCTTAAATAGTCAATAGTCTTTGCACCCCAACCTTGTTCTTGCTGGGTTGTTAAAATATCGAGTCCGGTTTGCCAGTATAGCAGCACCAGTTCCCGGTTAACCGCCAGCCCGGCTCGGACTTGAGCCTGGGTAATCCGGTTCTTCAGAGCTTTCAGAAATTGTTGGTAATCATGCGAAGTTATCAGCTTCGAATCTTCTGACATGTGATCTCTTTACTGATAATAAAGATTAATAGGACGGAAATAATGAGGTTTATAACCTGGTACCTTAGGATTTTAAGGGAATTGTGCAAGCGGTTCTTGCACAATTAAAAATACCCGAAAATTATAGCATATAAATCAGCTTTATCATCAAGACTTCTCCGTATTATGTAAAGCAATCAGTTAGTTGTATTAAAAAACCATTATTGGAAGATATTGATAAGATCGCTTGTACAGGTTGGCCAAATGAAGGTTAGCCTCCTTCATTTCCCTGTATGGGTAGAACAGTACCACAAGCGCTTCCTGGCAATCTTGGAGCCGGGCGAGCGTCCGAACGGTGAGTGGATAGCCCAAATGGGCGTCACACTTATTACCTAACCCATGGTCGCTTTCAATATAATGAATGACAAACGTCTGCTGTGGGATGAAGTTGTATCCAAGTGCCGCTGTTGGCATTGTAACCGCACGGGTGCTGCACGATGACGGCCCGATTCAATTGGACCAGGTATTACCTCTTAATCGAAACCAGCGACTACGGACGTTGGTGGCGTGGAAGGCGCAGTCTGGCTGGTTGAGCCAAAGCTTTTCAATTGGCTCCGTCAGGAATGAAGTCTCAAGTAGCTTAAAGTTCTGCAAATCCTTGAAATATAATTTCCAGAATAATTCTGATAGGAAGGCGCTGCATATGCTAAACTTTATCTCTGGCTAAATAATATTATAAGGAAAGGATGAATTGTTAATTGGACTGCCCCTATTGTTCTTCAAAAGAAACCAGATCTCGTAAAAAGACAACCAAGTTGGGATACAAAGTATTTTATTGCCTCAAATGCCAGCGTAAATTTAACGAGCGGACCGGCAGCCCTTTTAACCAGACTCACTTCCCTACCGAAATAATTTTCCTGTTAGTTCACTGGCGCTTACGTTACAAATTGAGTTATCGCGATCTCGCCGAGATGTTCATCGAGCGTGGATTTGAGTTCACCCATGAAACGGTACGAGCCTGGGAAGAGCGGTTTGCTCCTCTCCTTACATCCAAGCTTAAAGAAAAGCGGAAGAACAAAATAGGTAAAAGTCGTAAGATCAATGTTGATGAAACCTACTTAAAGGTAAACGGCAACCAGGTTTATTTGTACCGGGCTATCGACAAGTTCGGGAATCTCGTTGACGTGCGGCTTTCCAAGACCCGCGATATGGAAGCGGCCAAAGCCTTCTTCAAAAAGATTTTGGGAACAATCGGAAAACCGGAGAGAGTAATCACAGACAAGCACGAAAGTTACCCCAAAGCCATCCGCACCATCCTGGGAAAGAAGGTCAAGCATCGGACCAGCAAATATCTGAACAACCTGATCGAGGCAGATCACAGAGGGATAAAAGGGCGCTACCAACCGATGAAAGGCTTCAAGAATTTTGAGAGTGCAGCCCGCTTTATTGAAGCCTATGAGGAACAAAGAGACTTTTTCAGGACCCGAACCTACAAGAATGAAAAAGTGCCGCTTCTCCGTCAAAGGACGCTCCATAAGTTGCGATTTGCAGAAATTAAAAAAGCGTTTTTAACAGCATAAAACTTGATATTTCAATTTGGTGTTGCCAGGTTTTGGCTCCTCATATCCTCTCCGAGACCCAGTTTTTGACAGAACCCTCAAAAGTCCAAAAGTATCACACAATCACAACCTCATACAATATTTAAGTTCTTAATTCCGAAGATTTTTAGGCATTTTGAGAATTTCACCTAACTTGCTACATTTAATAATAAATAGTTTCAGATATAATCACGAAGCGCATATTCTATTCCTTCTTCGTATGTCATTCTCTGCCCTTCAGTATAAGCTATCTGATAATCGTTTTGGCTCAAAAGCCCACGTAGAGTTTCAAGAGTTTTTTTATGGATGGTTCCTTCCGGCTCCGTAATTACGTTTCCAGTAGAATTTACAAAAGCGTCAATCATTCCCCCCAACTGGGTAGCACGGGTTAGTAACTGTTGCCTTTGCAAAGAAAGATCCGACAACTGGGCCTGCCGGAGAGCCAGATTACTAAAAGCAACCAGGTTATAAACAATTTCTAATCTTTGTCCAGCAAGCTGGTAATGATATACGCTCTCCTTAAAATAGGTCCTGGCACTATCGTATTGGCCCTGTTCCATATCCAGCAGGCCAAGATTGCCAAGGCAAACACCAATAGTGGAATTATCTTCCAGCTGGCGAGCAATCACCAGGCCGTCATAATAATAACCGGAGGCAGCTACAAAATCACCTTTTTGTTGCGCAACCAGCCCTTTAAGACTCAGCGCCTGTCCGATACCAAACTTATTTCCCAGTTCCCGATCCAGGTTTAGACTTTGTTGTAAATAATAAATAGTTTTGTCATAATTTTGTTCAACAAAAGCAATGTGACTTAGACCTTTCAGAGCATTGGAATAACCCGGTTTGTCGCCTATTTTGTTGTAAAAAGCCAAACTTTCCTCAAGGTACTGGCTAGCCTGGTTTAAATTACCCTGCCTAAGGGCTATATTGCCAAGCCCATATAAACATCGAGCATTTCCGGAGGCGTTCTCCAGGGTCCGCCAGAGGGCCAGACTTTCCCTGAAGTATTGAGCACCGCTCATTAAGTCATTCTGCTGAGAAATCGTAAAACCGAGATGGGCAAGGGCCGTAGCTATACCGGCAGTATCGGCAAGCTCACGATTTAAAGTCAAAGCTGAGTGCAGGTATTGATTAGCAAGCTCGCTTTGTCCCAGGTAAGTTAGGGTATTACCAAGCAGGTTCCAGGTACTTGCGCAACCGTATTTATGATCTAGCTCAGTAAATATTCTAAGCGCTTCTTCAGCTAATTTTCGAGAAGTTTGATATTCAGTTTGTTGTTGAGCTAGAAAACCCACGGTATAGAGAACCCATGCGTAGGCGGTGGTTTTCGCCAACCCACTTGCTTTGGTTTGTTCCAGCAATTTTTGCAGGATTTCTCGGCTTTCGGTTTGATAACCTCGTATATCATAAAAAGTCTTGAGATTCTTCCCTAATTCCAAGCCTTTTAATAGCCGGTTTTGGAATTCGGCTGCATCCTGGCTTTCCTTTATCTCAAATGGTTTTGAGATCCACTGGAAACAATTACGAATATCGTTATATTCTGCATCAAGTATACTAAGAGCAATCTCAGCTTCTGCTCCCTCTATTTTAGGGGCAATTTCGATTAATAAAGTTGTGAAGTAATTCAGATGCCGGTCGCAGGTCGTTTTTTCTTCTAATTCGTTTTTTCGTAGCTGTTCTCTGGCGTATTCGCGAATAGTATCAAGCATACTATAACGCATTTCCAACTGCTGGTTGCCGCTCGGCTGCACTGACAATAAAGATTTGTCTACTAATTCTTCAAGGGTGTCCAGCATAACAGCTTGTGCCAAACCGCCAAAGGCGCAAACTTGCTCTGCTGCCCCCAGGGTGCTGCCCCCGGCAAAGACACTCAAGCGGCGAAACAATAGTTGTTCTTCCTCACTCAACAGTTCATGACTCCATTCCAACAGCGCCCGGAGTGTTTGATGCTGCGGTCGGGTCTTTTGGTTACTTTTGCTAAGCAAACCCAGGCGGTCTTCTAAGCGGTCATTGATCTGAAAAACCGATAGTAGTTTTAGCCGGGCAGCCGCCAATTCCAGGGCCAGGGGGATGCCGTCCAGCCGCTGGCAGAGTTGTGTTACTGCTTGCGCATTGTTCTGATTGAGAGAAAAGTTGGGATCGACCAAATGGCTGCGCTCTACAAATAATTGGATTGCATCATACTCTAGTAATTCCTTTATTTTTAGGGGGTCTTTGGTCTGTGGAGGAAGGCTGAGCGAAGACACCCGGTAAACCAACTCCCCACTTACTGAGAGAGATTGACGGCTGGTGGTAAGCACTACCAGCCGGGGACAATTAGTGAGAAGGCGGTCTACTACTCTTCGGCATTCCGTTACCAGGTGCTCGCAGTTGTCCAGCACTAAGAGCAGTTGCTTTTCACTTAAAAAGTTTATCAGTGTATTAAGTAAACTTATACCTACTTGTTCTTGCAACCCCAGGGTAGTGGCAATTTGTTCAAGAAGATAATCGGGACTTGTAAGGGCGGCAAGCTCTATCAACCAGACTCCTTGCGGGTAATAATTTAATATATTTCTGATTACTTGCAAGGCCAGACTGGTCTTGCCAGTCCCACCTGACCCCGTTAAAGTGACTAGACGTACCGGTTGCGTAGCCTCGGTACCTGGTTTTAACCGTAAGGTCAATTCAGTTAAATCTTTTTGCCGCCCCACAAAACTGGTCTGGCGTGGAGGTAAATTATTAGGAGTGTTGGCGTTAAGTTCAGGCAGCGGAACGTGGCGGATTTTGGCTTCCAGCACATTATTAAACCAGTCACGGTCGAAAGTGCCTTTAAAGCGGGGTGCCAGCTTTCGCAGTTGCTCCCAAAGTTGGTAGGCATCATCAACTTCTTTACCGGCCGGAAATGCACCCTTCTCAACATAAATTTCCAAAAGTTTTTTAACGCCATCGGCTTTGGGGTAAGTTAGGCCGCTTTCCCAGTAATAAATTGACTGCTCACTGACCCCGATAAGTTGCGCCAGGCTTTTTTGGGTTAAACCGGCCCGGTTTCGGAGATTTTGCAGGACCACTCCACACTCGTAATTCCTGACTTTATATGCTTTTGCACTAGCCAATTGCTGGTTATTCATAGCGCCACCTTTTACCATACCATTCAGCTAAATTGTACCTAGCCCGTACCAACGCATTGCAGGCAGAGCTGTAAACCCTAAGAAAATCAGGTTAAAAGCCTAAGGAAAATCTAAGGAAAGAATTGATTTATCGGTTAAAGTGTAGTTATGAGATAAGTGACGATGTTTAGCGAACTACTTACAAGCCGAGCTTATCTCTAATCAATAGCTGGAAAGGAATTAAACGCAAAGTCTTTACATGGTTTGCTGGATAAATTCATTTCTACGTTATATGTTGTCGACAGAAATCTCGAAACCAGGAGAGGGCATCGGTCTAATCCCCAGGATTAAACCGGACAGCCTAATCTTAGCACAGTCCACCCCATTTCAAATAATTTTTAGCAACAATTAAGCGGATTCAGGGTAAAGTCCTGCCGCCCTTTCCGGCCCTTATTCCTTATACCTTTTTTCAGGGGCCAATTCTGGTGCATGGCGGGGAGAGTTATGGCTGTCTTTTCGAGAAGTCTAAATTTAGCAAAATTAAGGAGAAACCAGATGAACAGGCAAAAGCACCTTCCACTTTCTAATCGTACCGGTGAATCCCCCCGGCTGAACCCTTACCATACTGGCTGTAAGGCCGGTTCCCTCCAGCATATCCCGGCCTTACCAGCCTGGGAAACAGGAATGCCACCCTGCCCAGTCGGCATGGGCAATATCCGGTTAAAAGTGCCCGTCATCCGTTAATTTAAGCGAGTAGATTCGCTAACTTTCCATATCCAATGACCTGGGCTACTAGAAACTCTCTATTAACCTTAAAGATGGGCGCCCCTTAACAAAGAGGTGCCCTGAGAAAAATGCGAGTAATGCTGATGAAATCTGTTAATAATAATTTTAATTATCCGCATGCGCCTTTGAGTGAAGTGGTAGAGGATTACTTTGGAACACGTGTTGCTGACCCTTACCGTAAGCTGGAAGATTTAGACGACAGCAAAACTCAGCTATGGCTAACTGAACAAGAACATCTGACCGGGCAGTATTTAAGCCAGGTTCAGCCTTTTCGGGAGGCTTTGAGAAGACGTTTAAGCGCTCTATGGCAATATCCCAAGTATTCGGTCCTGACCCGCGAAGGGCCGTACTACTTTTTTTGGGGCCAGGATTTAAACCAACCACCTCAGCCACCCTCGATTCAAAACCAGGCCGTTCTCTACAGGTTAGATTCTCTGGAAGGTTTGTCGGTACCAATACTCGATTTGAACCAGCTTGACCCAACCGGAGAGAGTTCTATCAGTTACCAGTCGTTTAGTCCTGATGGTCAACTGGTGGCTTACGCCCTCTCAACCTCCGGGAGCGACCGGCAGACTGTCAAAATCCGTTCAACCGGGAACGCAAAGGATTATCCAGAAGCGCTGGAAAATTGTAAATTCGTCAATATCGCCTGGAAAAGCGACAATTCCGGTTTCTTCTACAACCAGTTCCGTCCAGACAAAAGTAGCGGCTTGCTCGAACACAGTTCGATTTTCTGGCATTCTTTAGGTACTCCTCAATCACATGACCGGTTGGTTTTTGATGACCCGCAAAACGTAGGGTGCTTGACTTACTATCCTCAACTTACCGATGATGGCTGCTATCTGCTGCTCCACATCTTAAACGGTAGCGCTCCTACTAACCGCGTTTATTACCGGCCAACGGATGGTGCTGGTTCCTTCGTCAGGCTCCTGGATGATGACGATGCGCATTATCTCTTTTTGGGCAATCAGGGCGCTACATTTTACTTTCAGACCGACCACCAGGCTGCCCACGGGAAGGTGATTGCCCTGAATCTTGAACGGCCAATGCCCGAAAACTGGACAATTGTTGTCCCTGAAATGGACGACATCCTCGATTTTGGCCTTTTGGTGGGTGGCAGGTTAGCCCTTGTCTACCTCCGGCACGCCTGCCACCGGATTAGCGTCTACCGGTTGAATGGCTCTTTAGAAAAGGAGCTTCCTCTACCCCCGATTGGTTCAGTTGTTGGACTAACCGGCAAAACCGGGCATGGTGAAATGTTCGTGAGCTTCGAGTCGCCCATCTGCCCGCCTAGCATTTACCAATATGAGTTTACAGGTGGCGAGTTAAGAACCGTTTTTCGACCTCAATTGGATTTCGCCGCGGAGCAGTACGAAACAAGCCAGGTATTCTACCCTTCCGTTGACGGTAAACTTATACCAATGTTTTTAAGTCATAAGAAGGGCCTGAAACTGGATGGCTCAAACCCGACCCTACTCTACGGTTATGGTGGGTTCGGCCTGAGCGTTACACCTCAGTTCTGGTTATCCCAACTAACCTGGCTGGAAACGGGAGGAGTGCTGGCCTCGGCTAATATTCGGGGCGGTGGCGAATATGGTGAAAAATGGCACCGGGCAGGCAGGCTAGGACAGCGACAAAACACTTTTGATGATTTTTGCCAGGCTGCTCGCTTTCTATTCCGGGCAGGTTATACCCGGCCTGATCGGCTGGCACTTCGCGGTAGCAGCAATGGCGGTCTGCTTGTAGCAACCTGCGCGGTACAACACCCTGACCTTTTCAGAGCAGTAGTCTGTCAGGCTCCGGTTATAGATATGTTACGCTACCAGCATTTTGGCTCCGGACGAGCCTGGGTGCCCGAATACGGCAGCGCCGAAGCCAGCCAGGAGGAATTTGAATGGCTCTATGCCTACTCCCCTTTGCACAATATCAAAGAAATGGCCCACCCGGCCTTTCTGGTAATGGTGCCGCTAGGTGACGAGCGGGTCCATCCTTCCCACGGTTTGAAATTCGTGGCGGCGCTACAAGCCTGTGATACGGGGCCTAATCCTCTACTACTTTGGCTCGACCGTTCCAACGGCCATGGCCAGGGTAAGCCCGGTCTTGAAATCATCGGGGAAGCGGTTGATATTTTCAGCTTTCTATGGCAGACCATGTGTCCGGTCTATTCCGACCAGACATCAAATGAGCGGGCAATTAGCAGTACCAGGTTAGGTTTGAGTATTCAAATGTAATGTGATGTTAGGTGATGTGCTGGCTAATGTCTGCTGACCGATGCTGGTTCGGTGGATATACTTCTAATAAGTCCAATCGCTGGACAAACTACAAAATGTTCAGAGTTTGCAAAAATTACTTCTATTCTAAAGCATAAGCAACCCGATTAATTCGTTAAAACCTGTATTACTCGTTAAGTGTTTCAGCGTAACCCTGAGTTTTGAATATCCTGAAAGGAGAAATACGCACCATGACTGATACTATGTTTAAAGCAAAATCAAGCACCTTTATTACGTCAGAAGGTCTCTCGATTTTCTACAAGGATTGGGGTTCGGGACAACCGGTGGTTTTCAGCCACGGCTGGCCCCTCAATTCGGATACCTGGGACGAGCAACTTTTCCTGTTTGCCTCCAATGGCTACAGGGCAATTGCTCACGACCGGCGAGGTCACGGGCGGTCAAGCCAACCCTGGGACGGCAACGACATGGACCACTACGCCGACGACCTGGCCGAACTTATCGAGATGCTTGACCTCAAAGATGTCATTCTCATCGGCCATTCCACTGGAGGCGGCGAGGTAACCCGCTACATTGGGCGTCACGGCACCTCCCGGGTTTCCAAAGCTATCCTGGTGGACGCAATTTCACCTCTAATGCTCAAGACGCCCAATAATCCAGCGGGTACGCCAATCGAGGTATTTGACGGGTTTCGCAAGGCCATGCGCGAGGACCGCTCCCAGTTCTACATGGATACCGCCATTCCCTTTTACGGCGCCAACCGGGAAGGCTCCAACGTGTCGAAGGGTATTCTGGAACAGTGGTGGCGTTTGAGCATGCAGGCCGGGTTTGTTGGTGCCTACGAGTGCATCAAAGTCTTTTCCGAAACAGACCTGACCGAAGACCTCAAAAAATTTGACATCCCGACCCTTATTATCCACGGTGACGACGACCAAATTGTACCGATTGGCGCGGCGGCACTTCTCTCCGTGAAACTTGTCAAAGGCGCCATTTTGAAGATCTATGAAGGTGCGCCCCACGGTCTACCTGCCACTCACAAGGCCAGGTTCCATGCCGACCTGTTGGAATTTTGCAGGTCTTAGCCAGGGGTAAAAAGCAGGTGTTCTACCTGAACACCTGTGGATACATTTATCATTTGAAAAACCTGGAAGGAGAAAATCGAAGCATGATTACTACTACCGAGACCAGGGCCAAATCGAATACCGTCATTACCTCGGACGGCACCTCGATCTACTACAAAGACTGGGGTAGGGGCCAACCGGTGGTCTTCAGCCACGGCTGGCCCCTCAATTCGGATATTTGGGATGAACAACTCTTTTTCTTTGCATCGGAGGGTTATCGAGCCATTGCCTATGACCGGCGAGGTCACGGGCGGTCCAGCCAACCCTGGGACGGCAACGACATGGACCACTACGCCGACGACCTGGCCGAACTTATCGAAATGCTTGACCTCAAAGATGTGACGCTGGTCGGCCATTCAAGCGGTGGGGGCGATGTAACGCGCTATATTGGTCGTCACGGTACTGCCCGGATTTCTAAAGCGGTGCTGGTGGATGCGGTACCCCCTTTGATGCTCAAGACACCCCACAATCCGGGTGGTATACCCATCCAGGCATTCGATGCAAACCGCCAGAGCCTTACCAGGGACCGCTCTCAATTTTACAAGGATACCGCCATTCCCTTCTACGGAGGCAATCGGGAAGGTGCTGCGGTTTCGCAGGGTATTGTGGAACAGTGGTGGCGGTTGAGCATGCAAGCCGGTTTCGCCGGAGCCTACGATTGTATCAAAGCCTTCTCAGAAACCGACTTCACAGAGGACCTTAAAAAGTTTGACGTTCCGACCCTGATAATTCATGGCAGCGACGACCAATTCGTGCCGATTGCCAGTACAGGCATGCTCTCCGCAAAGCTCATCAAGAACGCCAACCTGAAAATCTATGAGGGCGCGCCCCACGGTCTGACTGTCACTCACAAAGATCGGTTTAACGCCGATTTGCTGGCTTTCCTCAAATCCTAGCCGTAAGTTGCAACGTCGCAAAATACGGCGCTGAGTACAGTTAGCTTAGCTATGTTTTATTGTCAGGCGAAAGTTCTCATGCCTGTTGAGCTTAATTAAATACAGCCAATAGGCCGGAGATCCTTCGCCTGCCCGCCAGATAGTCGTGCCTGGGGAAAGGGGCTATAGAGAAATAATAGGAGGTTTGACACTTTGAAAACCATTGTTTTGTTTAAGAGGGCCAGTCCATTTCTTCTAATAGGTAAGTAACCGGCTAAAGTAGTGCAAGGTCCCAAAAATGTGAAGTAGCGTTTTATTTTTAGCAAGGACATGAAAATTAAAGAAATGGGGTAAATATTATGTTAGCGAGTGATAACCCTAACTGGTGGGCCGTGGGTTTACGAGGTCTGTTCGCCCTATTATTTGGAATAGGAGCCTTTGCCTGGCCGGGGATTACCCTGGGCGCATTGGTGTTTCTGTTCGGCTTTTACTCTATCGCCGATGGGATCTTTGGCTTTTTTTCAGCCGGTACTCTGGCTGTTTCAGGACAGCGTGGATGGCTGATTGTGGAGGGCCTTTTAAGTATAGCCAGCGGGATTATAGCTTTTGTCTGGCCTTCTATTACAGCCCTGGCTCTCCTGTTACTTATTGCGGCATATGCCTTTGTGACCGGGATTTTAGAGATTGCCGCCGCTATTCAAATCGAAAGAGGGAGACGACCAGGTAACGGCTGGCCCCTGGTGTTGGGTGGAGTGCTTTCTATAGTATTCGGTGCCTTACTGGTAATCTGGCCGGATACCGGTCTTTTGAGTCTGGTCTGGTTAATCGGTTTCTACGCGCTCGCCTTTGGTTTGATGCTGGTCGCTATGGCTTACCAGCTTTACAAAATGCAGCGTAACAGCCCCCGCCAGGGACAGAGCAGGGTGAGGGCCTTGCAATAATATTAAAAAAAAGAAGATCAGGCCGAGTTTACAAAGTGTCCTGGAAAATTGAAGGGTATGAGGAAAGAGGAGTGGAATGGAAATTACTGTGCAGTCAAATAAAGTGAAATCACCAGAAATTCAAACTTTGGGTGCAAGATTACTGAATGTGCCCCCTAACTTCTTCTCGATTGCAATGGGTTTGTTCGGTCTGGCAGGAGTCTGGCGATTGACCACTAATTATTACAGTTTGCCCGGTCCCGTAAGTGACTTTTTGTATATTGTGGCTGCCATCGTATTTGTGCTACTGGCGGCTTTCCTGTTAATCAGGCTGGTAGTCAGGCCGGAAAGTGTTCAGGCCGATATTCAGCATCCGGTGCGGGGCCCATTTATAGCGCTCTTTCCAATCAGCGGGATGCTGCTATGCATTGGCCTTCAGGTTTACGCTGCCGACTTTGCCAGAATTTTATTCCTGGTCTTTTTTCTGACAAGCTTGCTTTTAGGGGCCTGGTTAACCGGCCAGTGGATGACACGCAACCTCACCCTAGAGAAATTTCATCCAGGTTATTTCTTTCCTACGGTAGCAGGCAATTTAATCGGAGCAGATGGAGCAGCTCGCTTTGGATTTGAAGGGCTAGGCTGGATGAGTTTTGGTATCGGGCTGGTTTGCTGGGTCGCCCTTGGGTCGATAATTCTCAACCGGCTTTTCTTTTATCCCGCCTTACCGGCAGCCCTCATACCTACGCTGGCGGTTGAGGTAGCCCCGCCGGTAGTAGGGGGTAATGCTTACTTCAGTCTCAATGGTGGTAAAGCTGATACTGTGGCTTATATGCTGGCCGGGTACGCGCTGTTGATGGTGTTGGTCCAACTACGCATGGTGCCAGTTTACCTGAAGTTAAGGTTTAGTATGGGGTGGTGGGCATTGGCTTTTACCTTTGCCGCGACAGCCAGCTATACCTTGCGTTGGATCAGGTTAGATCAGCTTGGTGTAGCGGAAGGGCTGAGTTACCTTGTCCTGGGGGTTATAAGTGTTTTAATAGCAGGTATTGCCATTCGTTCACTGGTACTCCTCTGGAGGTTTTTGTTTAATTCTGTATCACAACCTGAGGCAGCGGAAGTGGTGACTTCAAACCTGACAAAATAGATGATCTTCAACTTTGCCAGCCGGCTAAAGTAATAACAGTAACTTAAACCGGCAGATGTTCCGATAGATCGGACCTGGCGCAACCGGTTATAGTTAGTGACCGGCTGGCTTCTGGCTCGCTTTTTAGGACGCGAAACTACATAGCTAATCCCTGACGAATGAAGGGTTATATAACCTTAAAAAAGAATTTATTTAGGGTCGAGCGAGAGAAAGGAAAGTAATTAAAATGAGCTTCAATGAACTGATCTTGTGGTGTCAAAATCACCCTGGAACACCGGTTGCCAGGTTACTGGAATTAACCCGCCAGATAGCCGAACTGGAGGCGGCTTCAGACGAAGATACACAGGAAAAGCTGGCTAGTTTGTGGACTGAAATAGAGGACCTGGCAAGTAAAGATGACGCAAGTTAATCTTTACTGTCTCAATTTCGGATATTAACCGGCTCCTTTAATACTTTATTTAACAGCACCGGGATGTGGCAGCTTTTTATATTGCCTGGCAAAAATATCAGGCCAACCAGACTTCGTTGTACAGGGGGTTGCCGAGCATATCTGTCTTAAATCCCTGCATTTTTTTGTTAAAAACTACTCCGGACCAGCGGCTCAGCACCGGCACAACCAGGGCCTGAGTGTTTATATACTGCTGAATTTGTTTGGTCAGGTTTATCCGCTCAGCCGGGTCAAGCGTGATATCCAATTTGGCAATGAGCGCATCGAGTTCCGAGTTGGCGAACTGTCCGTTCCAACCGGGAGTCTTGAAGTGAAGGGAGAAGAAAGAGGCATCATACCAGCCGGTACTGGTAAATAAGAGTTCATAATCCCCTGCTTTAGAAGCGGCCAGAAAAGTGGGCGGTTCTATTGCTCTGATTTTTAATTGAATACCTACATCTTTGAGGTTGGCTGCAATAATTTCGGCACTGTTTTTTAAAATTGGTGCGTTGGTAGTCAAAATTGTAAAACTGGCTTGTTTACCATCTTTTTCAAGAATGCCATCTGACCCGGCTTTCCAGCCATCTGCCGCCAGGAGACTTCTGGCTTTAGCCGGGTCAAAGGGATACCCCCTCGCACTTTCATCCCAGCCAGCCACGCTTATACCTAAAGGGTTAGGGTTGAGAACCCCATAAGAATCGAATGCCTGGTCAAGAATGAGTTGTTTGTTAATAGCATAGGCCACCGCCTGTCGTAAGGTAATATCGGTATTAAAGGGGGCTTTATTGGCAAATTCTAACTCGGTTACCAGGATGGTTTCTTTTACGGCCTGCACCACCAAATTTTTATCCTGGCTCAATTCGTGAACATTCTCAGGTGATAGACTACCAATCAGGTCTATTGCGCCAGTTTGCAGAGCAGTTAACTGGGTTTGAAGTTGGGGTATTATCTTAAAGTCAAGCTCATCCAGATAGGCCGGGCCTGTGTTCGTGCCATCTTGCCTGAAATTTTTGTAGTCGGGAAAGCGGTCAAGTACTAATTCCAGGCCAATTTTCCACTCTTTGAAAACGAATGGCCCCGCTCCTACCGGGTTACGGCCAAACTCTTCACCATACTTGGCAACTGCTGCCGGAGAGACAATTCCCCCTGAATAAAGACTAATATTGGTAAAAAAGGAAGGATAAGGCCGGGCGAATTTGAAAGTAACCGTTAGGGGATCAATTACATTAACTGTCTGGAGTGAGCCAAACTGACCTTTGACGGGTGAGGCTGTTTTAGGGTCAAGGATGCGGTCAAAGCTGAACTTAACAGCGGCAGCATCCAGGGTCGTACCATCCTGGAATTTAAGAGCGGGCCGCAGTTTAAAGGTTATAGTTTTGCCATCCTCACTAACCAGCCAGCTTTCAGCAAGCCAGGGATGGGGCAACTTATCCGAACCGATATACACCAGCCGGGCGTAGATATATTCAATGAAGAATCCCCCGGTTGTGGCACTTTTAGCAGGGTCAAGGCTATCTGGTTCCAGATTAAACCCTACCCGCAGAGTTCCACCTGCTTTAGGTGTTACCGAAACCTGGGTATTTGAGGTGGTAACACCTGGAGTTAGATTTGCCTGGGCAGTAGTGGCAAAAGCTCCGGCAGGGGCAGGTCCGGCAGGGGCAGATGAAACAGGTGCGGGAGGAGGGGTCGTTTCAGCCCCGCAGGCAGCTAGAATTAAGCTTCCCAACAGCACAATTAGAAGCTTTGTTAGCGCTTTTCTTGGCATAGTCCATCTCTCTTCCACAAACAATCAAATTTCGATTGCCCCAAGGGCAAGTAAAGTAGCTCGTCCGAGTTCGGTCAAACCAGTTGCCCCTTTGATATTGACTCCCTCATAGGGGTGGAAATCTCTATATATGGCTAGTAACCGGCGGCTTCTAATGTCCCATTGCTTGACAAGACCATCCTCCCCGGCGCTTATAATGCCGGTCCCATCTTTGGTAAAGGCTACCGAACGAATAAACCCTTCGTGTGCGAAATGGGCCACTTCTTCACGGGTTTCGATGTTCCACAATCTGGCTATGCCATCGTTACCACCGCTGAGTAAAATTGAGGAGGCAGTTGGATCAGGGTTAAAAGCTAATGACCAGACCGGTGCCTGGTTTGCCTTCAGGGTTAGCAGAGGTTGGCTGTTATCAGTGACCGACCACACCAGGATAGTTCCATCATACCTGGCACAGGCCAAAAGCTGGCCTTCAGGATGGTAAGTAATATTGAGGATGGGTATCCTGGCCTTGTCCAAACTCTCTTTGAGCTGGCCGCTGACAGTGTCCCACAGGCGGACTATCCCATCATTACCGCCACTGACAATAGTGGTCCCATCCGGGCTAAAGGCGACTGTCCAGACTACCCCCTGGTGTCCTTCAAAGATTGTCATCTGTTCTCCGGTGATAACCGACCAGGCTCTGACGGTGCCACTGCCACTGCCACTTGCCAATAAATCACCCGCAGGGTTATAAGTTAGAGCACTTATAGATTCAGAATTACTGGTCAGGCTAAGCCGAGCCGGGCTGCTCACTTTACCCCTGGGCACATCCCATATTTTGATAACACCATCCTGGCCGGCACTGGCAAGAGTGGTTCCATCCGGGCTAAAAGCTACTGCCAAAAGATTATTAGTATGGCCTTTTAATAAAGTTGAAGGTGTAAAATGGTGAAGAGATGTCAAGTCTTGGCCGGTCATTTGCCAGACCAGCACATTCTTATTGCTGCCAGCCCCGGCCAGGTAAGTTCCGTCCCGGTTCACAGCAATTGACCGGACCGTTTTTATATGCCCTTGCTTGGTTATTAAAGCCTGTCCGCCGGGTACCGACCACAGCCGAAGACTGCGGTCTGCGCTACTACTGGCAAGGATTTGGCCGTCCGGGCTGAAAGCCAGGCCTACCAAAGGAGCAGTATGGCCAGTTAGAGTTAACAGGGGCTTATGATTTCCAGACTGCCACAACCTGACAGTAAGATCATTCCCTCCACTGGCTAAGATTGTGCCATCAGGGCTAACTGCTAAAGCCTGTACCATCCCAATATGGCCTTCCAAAGACCACAACATTTCCTGGCTCGCTACTGACCATTCCAAGATTTTACCATCAGAACCACAACTAAAAAATTTCTCTCCTTCCGGGCTAAAAAATACCTCTTGAACTCCTCCTTGGTGGGCGCTTAAACTAGCTATTTGCCTGTAGTTGTTATCCCTTAAATTGATTTCCCACAGTCGAATAGTCCCATCCGTACTACCACTTGCCAGAAGGTTTCCCTCAGGACTAAAGGCCACCGACCAGACCCAATTGGAATGCCCTGTCAGGGTTGTTAATAGCTGACCGGTGGCAATTCGCCAGATTTTTATTGTCCCGTCGAAACTGCCGCTTACCACTAAGGTTCCATCAGGGCTGAAGACCACTTTCCGTACGGTGTCGGTGTGATCGGACAGGACCAGCAGGTTTTGCCCGCTATAGGCATCCCAGACCCTGACCGTCCTGTCATAACCTCCACTTGCCAGAAGTTTGCCATCCGGGCTGTAGGTTACGGAGTTAACCACGCCACTATGGCCTCGGCATTCCAGGTACAAGGAATAATCGTTAACTCCAGCAGCCTGGCGCATTTGCCAGATATTAATTTCACCGGTAAGACTCCCTCCCGCCAAATACCGCCCATCAGGACTGTATGCCAGCGCTAAAATCGAATTAAACCCCTCCGTGAAAATACTCCGACTCAGGTCTGAACCTGCAAAGTTAACATCACGTAACTCAACCCCTGCCAGGTATGCCTCCCACAGGTTTAGTCCCGAAAAATCCCACCCCACTAATTCACTACCTCCCGCAAGTAGCAAGTTAATAAGATTCCCACCTGCATACCCTTGCCGACCCTGCGGTAGTTGCCGCACCTGTTCCAGTACCTCTCTTAAGGTTTCTTCTACCTTTTCCACCTCACCGTGCCCATACGCACCCGGACCCTTAAACCGCCCCAGCACCGGCTGTATTATCAAGCGCCCCTGGCTCTGCCGCACATAATCCCGTGCCTGCGCCTGCATCAGGCTGTGTTGTACCAGCCGGTTAAGGTTGCCCTCTTCCAGTTCTTCCACTACCTCCTCGACCAAGCGGGTTGTCAAATACTCCAGCACCACCGATTGCAGGGTAAATGTACCCGCTTTTCCTCCTCGCTCGATTAACGAACGGTGATGTAAGGCTTCCATTATCTCCAACAACCTCACCCTGGAGACCGGCCTGACTAAAGCGGCCACCACCTCCTCCACACTCGATGGTTCCCGCAAGATTGCCAGCCACATCAACACTGTTTGCTCCATTACCGAAAGCCGGGCGAATTGCTCGTCGAGCAGTCGCCTTACTCCTCCAAATATGGCCTCCCCTTCCCCTTGCTCCAAAAAGCGAGCGATTTCCCCATCAAAAAGATCTACAATCGTCTGGGCTACGATTTTCAAGGCCAGCGGATTACCCGTAAAGAAGCGGCTTAACTGAGCCCTCTGAGACGGAGTTCCCCTGACATCTTTGTCCACCAGCAGTTGCTCACATGCTTGTTCATCCAGTGGGGTAAGCCGTAAAGACCGTACCACGGAACGTTTTCCCTCCAAAGGTACCAGGTCAATCGGTTTTTCCCGGCTGGTCAGTAAGAGGCAACTGTGGTGGCTCGTCTCGCCCAGCAAGGTTAGGAGGCGGCCATAGTTCTCATAACCCCCGCGCAAATAACCGGCGTTCTGGCCTTCCTCCAGCAGGGTTTCAAGATTGTCGAGCACCAAAAGCACCCTTCGGCTTTGCAGTTGCTTGAGTAGCAAGCTCAAACACCGCTCAAAACTGACTGAAACTTCATTGAGCACCTCTGGAGCAAGTATTTGGAGACAGCCCTTTAGGAGGGTCTCACAATCAGGGGCATCGCGTACTGACCGCCAGATTACCACCTCAAAATGGGTGGCCAGGCGGTGCATCAGGCTGACGGTAAGGGCCGACTTACCCATCCCGCCCATACCCAGCACGCTCACCACCCGGCAGTTTTCCTCGACAATCCACTGGGAGAGTTGGTCCAGTTCGGTTTTGCGGCCATAAAAGGTGGGTACATCAATTGCTTCTCCCCAATCTAAGCGCTGCTCACTTTCTTCAGCTATGGTATTAATACCCGTAATAGCAGGTTGGTTTAGAATTACTGGTCCTGGTGCTGGAACAACGTTGTTTGGGGAATTTCGTTCGATTAAAAGTTGGTGCAGCCATTTCTCATCCAGCAGCGCCTTCTGGTTGGATGCCTTCCAGAGGGCTCGGATTTCTTCAAGTTCGCTAGAAGTGCCGAAAGCGCCTTGCTTTAAGCAAAGAGCAATAAAGTTTTTAAGATGCCGGGGTTTGGGGTAGCTGTGGCCTGCCTCCCACTCGCCGACGGCATGGCGGGAGACGCCCAGAAATTCGGCAAGATTCGCCTGCGTCAGACCGGTAGCCAGCCGTAAAGTTAACATCAATTGACCAAAGGCAAAATCCGGCTCTCCATAAAGCGAACTCATTACGGGTTTTTACCTTCCCGCGTAGCCCCGAGCGGTAGCATGCATGCTAATGGCAGGTGGAATGATAACTGGTGGAGGGTGCTTTCCCTCCCAGTTACTACTATACTTAAACCTGTCAGGCGTGCGTACCATTCGTGCAAACGCCTGTATGGGGAATATGGAGGAACTTTCAGGTGAGACCATATTCCCTATTTTCGAGAAATCGTTTTTAATATTAGCAAATTTAATGGCTAAATACCAGAGTATCTCGATTATTCAGAATAATGTTGAGTGATTTAATTAAGAATTTTGGGATGGCAGGGTTTTTCTGTTTTACCCTGAATATTCATGTTGAACTCAACCAATTAATTATCCTGGTCTCGTCATTTTCGAGGCCAGCAAAAATAATAAGGTTAGAAATAGCAGGGTACTTCAAGGTTGCGTTATTACCTTTAACCCGAATAAAGAAACCTTTCAGAGAGTAGAATTATGTGAAAGGTTTCTTTATGCGAAAATATTCAGCTTTCGACTGCGCCAAGGGCAAGAAGAGTAGCGCGTTGGGCCGCCGTCAACCCGGTCGCCCTGCTTATATTGAGTCCCTCATAGGGTTGGAAGTCGCGAAATGTAGTCACTAACTCGCCACTGCCAATATCCCACAATTTGATTAACCCGCTATCCCCCGCACTTAACGCATTTTTCCCATCCTGGGTAAATGATACAGAACGTACGAACCCTTCGTGCGGGAAGCGGGCCACTTCCTCACCCTGCTCAATATTCCACAACCGCACGATACCATCATTGCCGCCACTGAGTAAAGTAGGGGTAGTAGTGGCATCAGGATTAATGGCTACGGACCAGACTGGCCCCTGGTGTCCTTTGAGAACCAGCGGAGGTTGAAAGGTATCAGAGGTATGCAATACTTCAATAGTTCCATCATATCTGGCGCAGGCCAGCAATTGACCGCCTGGATTGAATGCCAGAGTTGCACCGGGTATTTTATCACTACTCAAACTTGCGTTGAGTTGGCCCGTCCTCGTATTCCATAGTCGAACACATCCATCGCTGTCACCACTGGCGAGAATACTACCATCCGGGCTAAAAACCACCGACCAGACAGTAGCCTTATGCCCTTCGAGAGTCAAAATAAGAGCACCGTTATCAGGCGACCAGAGCGTTACCGTACCATCGGCGCTGCCACTGGCAAGCAAATTACCCGCCGGGCTGAAGGCTATACCATAAATACCGCCATTAGAACCGGTGATGCTAAGTCGTGGCTGAACCTGACTATGCGTGTTACTGGTTTTAATCCCGGTAATATCCCACAACTTTATTGTGCCATCCTGACCGGCGCTGGCAAGCTGGGTTTTGTCATGCCTGAAAGCAATGGTGAAAACTTCATTGGTGTGTCCATTTAACACAATAGAAGGAGTAATTTGGCCGGTTGGTTTCGACCTCAGATTAGCCGGTTGTAGTTGCCAGACCAGCACCCGGTTATTGCCGGATGTGCTGGTAAGATAACTTCCGTTTGGGCTTACCGCTGCCGATAAAACCGTATGTGAAAGACCCTGTAGAGTAACCAGACTTTCACCATTTTGAACCGACCAAACCCTTACACTCCGATCACTACTGCTGCTGGCAAGGGTCTTACTATCAGGGCTGAAGGCTAGTGCAGCTATAGGAGCGCTATGTCCTGTGAGAATACGGTGTAGTTTGTTTTTGCCGGGCTGCCACAGCCGGATTGTACGATCGGTTCCGCCACTCGCAAGGGTTGCACCGTCAGGACTAAGCGCCATTGCCTGCTCCACCCCACTTTGGCCTTGCAAAATTTGCAACTGCTTCCGGCTGGCAACCGACCATAACCGGATGGTAGAGTTAATTCCGCTTGTGTATATGGTCTGCCCGTCCCGGCTGAAAATTACCCCGGTTACCCAATCTGTTTGGTCAATCAGGACGGTGCCCGGTTGGAAAACATTGTTTTCATCTACTGAATTGGTCTGCCATAATCTAACTGTACCATCGAAGCTACCACTTACTAACCGGTTGCCATCAGGGCTAAACGCCACTGACCACACCCAGCCAGTGTGTCCCTCAAGGGTCGCCACCAGTTCACCAGTAGCCACCCTCCACAACCGAATTGAACCATCAAAGCTACCGCTTGCCAGCAGGCGGCCGTCCGGGCTAAAAGCTACAGATTGCACCGTATCTGAGTGGCCGGACAGGACCATCAATTTCCCACCGTTACTGCTATCCCAAAGCCGCACGGTCCGGTCATAACTACCACTCGCCAGAAGTTTGCCATCCGGGCTGTATGCCACTGTACTTACCAGGTCACTATGGCCTCGGCATTCCAGGTGCAGTGAGTACCCTTCTCCTTCTCTCTTATCCTTGAATTGCCAGATTTTAATTTCACCGGTAAGACTCCCCCCGGCCAAATACCGCCCGTCAGGGCTGTATGCCAGCGCTAAAATCGAATCAAACCTTTCGTTGAAGGTAGTGCCCTGCAAATCGCACCCTGCGAGGTTAACATCACGTAACTCAACCCCCGCCAGGTATGCCTCCCACAGGTTTAACCCCGAAAAATCCCACCCCACTAATTCACTACCCCCCGCAAGTAGCAAGTTAATAAGATTCCCACCTGCATACCCTTGCCGACCCTGCGGTAGTTGCCGCACCTGTTCCAGTACCTCTCTTAAGGTTTCTTCTACCTTTTCCACCTCACCGTGCCCATACGCACCCGGACCCTTAAACCGCCCCAGCACCGGCTGTATTATCAAGCGCCCCTGGCTCTGCCGCACATAATCCCGTGCCTGCGCCTGCATCAGGCTGTGTTGTACCAGCCGGTTAAGGTTGCCCTCTTCCAGTTCTTCCACTACCTCCTCGACCAAGCGGGTTGTCAAATACTCCAGCACCACCGATTGCAGGGTAAATGTACCCGCTTTTCCTCCTCGCTCGATTAACGAACGGTGATGTAAGGCTTCCATTATCTCCAACAACCTCACCCTGGAGACCGGCCTGACTAAAGCGGCCACCACCTCCTCCACACTCGATGGTTCCCGCAAGATTGCCAGCCACATCAACACTGTTTGCTCCATTACCGAAAGCCGGGCGAATTGCTCGTCGAGCAGTCGCCTTACTCCTCCAAATATGGCCTCCCCTTCCCCTTGCTCCAAAAAGCGAGCGATTTCCCCATCAAAAAGATCTACAATCGTCTGGGCTACGATTTTCAAGGCCAGCGGATTACCCGTAAAGAAGCGGCTTAACTGAGCCCTCTGAGACGGAGTTCCCCTGACATCTTTGTCCACCAGCAGTTGCTCACATGCTTGTTCATCCAGTGGGGTAAGCCGTAAAGACCGTACCACGGAACGTTTTCCCTCCAAAGGTACCAGGTCAATCGGTTTTTCCCGGCTGGTCAGTAAGAGGCAACTGTGGTGGCTCGTCTCGCCCAGCAAGGTTAGGAGGCGGCCATAGTTCTCATAACCCCCGCGCAAATAACCGGCGTTCTGGCCTTCCTCCAGCAGGGTTTCAAGATTGTCGAGCACCAAAAGCACCCTTCGGCTTTGCAGTTGCTTGAGTAGCAAGCTCAAACACCGCTCAAAACTGACTGAAACTTCATTGAGCACCTCTGGAGCAAGTATTTGGAGACAGCCCTTTAGGAGGGTCTCACAATCAGGGGCATCGCGTACTGACCGCCAGATTACCACCTCAAAATGGGTGGCCAGGCGGTGCATCAGGCTGACGGTAAGGGCCGACTTACCCATCCCGCCCATACCCAGCACGCTCACCACCCGGCAGTTTTCCTCGACAATCCACTGGGAGAGTTGGTCCAGTTCGGTTTTGCGGCCATAAAAGGTGGGTACATCAATTGCTTCTCCCCAATCTAAATGCTTGGGAATGCTTTCCGTAACAAAAAGGTTGGAATGGACTGTGTTGGGTCTTTGCTGAATGAGAGGTGGAGTAGAAGCAGGTGGCTCGTTTTTTAATTGGGAAGACTGCTGAACCAAAAGTTCTTGTACCCATCCTTCTTCAAGAAGCACCTTCTGATGGGCTGCTTTCCAAAGGGCCTGTATTTCCTCCGCTTCGTTCCCGGCGGCAAAGACATGATGCTTTAAACACACGGCAATGAAGTTTTTAAGATGCCTGGGTTTGGGGTAACTGTGGCCTGCCTCCCACTCGCCTATGGCATGGCGGGAGATGCCCAGAAATTCGGCAAGATTCGCCTGCGTCAGACCGGTAGCCAGCCGTAAAGTT
>ERZ778020.1165-NODE-1165-length-25377-cov-4.267435_pt1 | contig 25377 bp, 24 predicted proteins | sample MGYA00375750_ERZ778020 | MGnify/ENA primary metagenome ERZ778020 (study PRJEB29350, sample SAMN05389818) | bioreactor metagenome | isolation source: Ammonium sulfate bioreactor | place: South Africa: University of Cape Town | collected 2014-03-17 ...
ACTTTGACGAATCATTACATTCAAATCGATAGTACATTTTTGATAAAAGTTTATCAGCTTTGTCTGTGGGTGATGACGATTGATATACAGTTTTTTGTAGGTTGATAATATATCGTAGTGCTTGAATACTTTTATTTATTTCGTGTTTCTTCATTAAATTTGAACAAACTTGATTCTGTAAAGAAGCTATATTATCGTACCATGATAGTTCCCATTCACTTGGCGAATAATGATCATATTTCCATTGACATTTATCAGTAGACGCATATTTTACTAGAAGATGATATATCGAATAGATTTTGAAAATTTCGAATGCATTTTACTTTGAATTAAATTCGAATATTTATCATGAAACAAAACATATAAACCAATTATTATAAGTATAATTACTACACAACAGCCTAAAATAAATGAGAATATTAATAAATTGTGCGTTTTTTTCACTTTTACCAGGAGCACTGGTCACGAACTGTTTTTTCATTTTGAATCCTGTATCGAATTTATCGTAAGGGGTTGTGACGTTGTCGAATTATGTATTTACTGAAGAAAAGAAAATATTCAAACTTCTAACAAAAATTTGTAATATGAATCCATGAGTTCTTGTATGCTTTCAACTATAGGCGGATAAGTAAGGATCAAGAAAAGGTGTACGGTTACAACTATGAACACATTCTTTTTATCCAGTTAGTCAAATAATTCATTCAAAGTCCTAAAAAACGTTTAATATTAAATTCTTATCGAAATTTTATTGTAAGACAAACACAAATAAATCAAAATTCTTCACAGTAAAAAGAGATAATAACATTAACAAAAAAACATTCTATGGCCATGAATGCATTCGAATACCTAATTCTCGTAATTTTCGAAAAAGAATATATGTATCTTTTAGTTCACCGCCAACTGCACCCCAATATGGTATCATCTCATTGACAGTCACATGCATTTCAAAAAACATTTCATCAATCAATGATGAAATCGATGTATCATTAAGAATTTGATTGCATAATGCCGTCTCCAATGCTGGTGTATCAATATCAAGTTTAATAATCACATAATCTTCTGGTTTTGCTATTGTTTTCAAAATATTCCAAGGATTCAACTTTCCATTTACTTCAACACCGGTGTTAATAAAAGTTAGTTTACCAATGACATCATCGGGAATTTGATCCCAGTATGATTTCGGTTCGTATTTCGACGCTTCAAATGCAATAATTCGATCGAATGATAGCGATTTCGAACGAAAATATTCATAGAACCAACGAGTACCAATTGTAGAAGTTGTTACAGCTGTAGAATCCATACCATTAAAATAAGATGAGCCAACATCGAACAGAATCACTTGTGCACCTGGTTTGTATAACCATGGAGGAATGATCGGTGTTGTTGTTTGATAGTTTTGATAAGGAGCTGATGGACCCAAAAGAAAGAAACGCTTTGACTGAATTGCGTCTTCGCCAGCGATTTTCACGTTTTCCGGTAAGTCTGTGTGTGAGCACATCGTTAATGGATCTCGAAGAAGACCGATTAATGGTTCGATCGATTGAGAAATAACTACTGGAGATTTTGATGAACCACTACATTCAAGTCGATAATACATTTTTGATAAAAGTTTATCGGCATTATCGACGTTGGAAGATGGTTGATATAATACTTTTTGTGATTCAATAATATATTTTAATGCTTGTATGCTTTTATCTGTTTCATCTTTTTGCATTAAAGTTGGACAAACTTTACTTTGTAAAGTAGCTATATTGTCATACCAAGATAGTTCCCATTCACTTGGCGAATAATGATCATATTTCCATTGACATACTTCGTTAGATTGATTGACTAGAAAATTAGGATTAGTAAAATGTCAATGAACGTTTATAAATACTTTGTGCTAAGATCGTTTGCTGAAGTATTGAACTTGCAGATACAATTAGTTTACCATACGATATATTTGACAATGTAAAATAGCCTAAACCAATAATAATTATAATCGACAAAAGAAGATCTAAAATCATATCAATTACATATAATCAGATGCAAAGAATCATATAGAAATACTTGCATTGATAACGTTTGCAGAAAGATGTGTTCATTTTAGAATATAGTGAAATAAATTATGTTTCTTTAAGAACACAACAATTGGATTTATATCTAGGAAGAGAAAAAAAACTGAAAATCATATGTCTATTCTCATTGATTTAATAATTTGTGTTAGAATAATCTAAACTGAACAGTTTTCTTTCGTTTGAAGTTTATTAAAAGTAACATCATTTGAAACTGATAACATTAAAGATACAGAACATTTATTTGAAATACGTACAATCGATGGGGTTGTGAAGGTGATATTATATAATAAACATTAACAATGCAGAACGTTTATTTGAAATACGTATAATCGATGGGGTTGTAAAGGTGATAGTATATAATGATTAACGTTAAAGATACAGAACGTTTATTTGAAATACGTACAATCGATGGGGTTGTAAAGGTGATATTATATAACTATTTAATAGTTAACATCATAATTGTAATATAACGTATCTTCTTTGCTTTGTTTGATATTGATAGTATCATCCTAATAAATAGATGATAAAAGAAAAGAATAGGAAATGTAGATGTTTCGATATGAACTAGCGCCATCTATATCGAAGCTAAAATATTACTTTTGAAAATAATTTAGTGAAACCAATTGCTTGTAATTTTTTTTTCATTTATAAATTGACGAAAATTTCATCAAAAATTCTTAATTAATTCCTTACAAAATACTTCAAACGACAAGTATTTGGTTGGCCGTCAGGATTTTGTTCTTGTTTATTCGTCAGTCCAAAATTTACAAATAAACAGTATTATTGTGTCTCTCTTATTTTCTAAGATAATTTTTTGCTCGTAAAACATATTTCAACATATTCGATAATTTTAGATCTTGTTCTCTAGATAGTTTAACACTCGTTTCCTTTCGAACAAGAAACTAACATCATGGTCCGTTATTCACGTTAGTTTTGAAATCGAATTTAGCAATAAAAAACAAAATAGTCGATCATTCGAATGTATTTTCTAGGCGCTGTTGATAATCCAGCTAAATCATGCAAAGCACGTGGTGCTTATTTACGTGTTCATTTTAAAAATACACGTGAAACCGCCAATGCTCTTAAACGTATGTCTGTTCGACGTGCTAATCGTTACTTAAAAAATGTTATCAATCAGAAAGAAATCGTTCCATTCAAACGATACAACGGTGGTGTCGGTCGAAAAGCACAAGCTAAAGTCTTCAAAGTTAGTCAAGGACGTTGGCCAAAGAAATCAGCTGAAATTCTTTTGCAATTACTCAAAAATGCCGAAGCTAATGCCGATGTTAAAGGTCTCGATGTTGATCATCTTGTTATCGATCACATTCAAGTTAATCGTGCACCTAAAATTCGTCGACGAACATACCGTGCTCATGGTCGTATCAATCCATATCAATCATCGCCATGCCATGTCGAATTAATTCTTAGTGAAAAAGAAAATATTCTCACACGAACAGGCGGTGCCGTCGAAGATGAACCAGCAGCTAAAAAGAAAGAATCAAAAAAGAAACTTAAACGACAAAAATTATTGAATCGAGAATAGAACAATAGGATCTTTGAAGAAAAACTTCAATTACAATAACAAGAAGAAGAATGTCATCATCCATTGTTGTTCTTCATTGGCCGTTTGTTTTTTTTTGTTTAGTTGTTTTTTATTGTTTTAGGAAACATTTTGTCATTTATGTTTCTTTATCAATAAAAATCTGAAAAAAAACATTATTTAACAATGGAGGAAAATATATTTTTATCAAAAACAAAACTTAATACTAATTTGTAGATATTTTTCTTGCATGTCGGTTGTTACTCGAGTTAAAAATGGTTTGTTCAGACAAACAAAACCACGAAATCAACATTCCCTTGAAAATCTTAAGTGAGCTTTTTTGTTGTTGTTGATTTCGAAAAGAAACGATTAAGTTAATTTTGTCTTTTGACTTCATTAGATATTTGTATGGCGTTATACAACGAAATCCAACTATATCCGATGCAAATCGAGATGAACTAGTTGAATCACTTCGATCGATATCAGAAATTTTAATTTGGGGCGATCAAAATGATAGTTCTGTTTTCGAGTAGAATTTTTGAAAATTCAAATTCGTTTTCGATATTTTTTGTTTTAGTTTCTTTCTTGAGAAAAATATGTTAACATTTTTTTTGAATTATATGGGTCAAAAATATGGTCGATATATATGCGTACAAATTCTTCAAACATTAAATATTCTATTTGAAAATATTCGAAATGAAACATCGCTTTGTATGTTATTTTGTATTTCGAACGAAAAACGAATCAATTTCAAATTTAGATTATCTTTTATCAAATAATCATGTGAATAACATAATTGTACATAAATTTGATTTCAATGATGAAGAAATCACAGCATATTACATATCATTTTTGAAAACACTTTCATTTAAATTAAATTCTCATTCGATTAATTTCTTTTACAATGAAGTAAATTCACAAAAGATTTGAATTCTATTTTGCAAAATGCTCAATATGTTTAGAGAAATCAAGATTTTCCGTTATATGTTGAAGCAATAAAATTTTTCGATCATTCCGAAGCAATGGTTCGTATTGCTGTACGAACATCAACGTTAAATATATACAAAGGTAAATATTCGAGAGTCTTGACTTTTTATGCGTTTGTTTAAAAATTTAGTTACGGATCCGGGCATGCATCGTTTTATCTTGGATCGTACGGCAACGGAATTTTTCTCGAATCTTGTTTGGTTCATACGCAGTCATGTTTTAGAATACGATAAATTAATTCAAAATAATCGAGAGTAATCGAGATAAAACTTCAATTTACACAAACAACAAATCGAAATATTTCGTTTATTTTATAGTATTAATAATCGCGGTCGATTATCATCTGGTTTGGAAGAATATCTTGATGATATACATTATCTCGAAGATATTTTTCTTACGAAAGTTGAACAATTGAATTATGTTTTACGAGAACAATTAATGAATCGATTGTTAATACCGATTTATGTTTTTTCATTATTAAAAAGAGAAAAACGGGTAAAGAAAATGTTTGCTGAAAAGAAATTTATTCATTTTCGAAATCAATCTCATAGGAAAATCAACCTGTACTCGATCAATCATCAGCATTTTTTCTACTTGCTGAAGTACGAAGAATAGAAAAGAGAATATGAATCAAAGATTATTTCTTTTCGTAATAGATCTTTCTTGTGATTGACTATCAACCAGTTATCGAAGAATTAATCGATATGATTCTATCTGCAGATGTTGGAACTGTTGATACCATTCAACATCGTTACGATCAAGAAGTAAAATAACGAATAATTCATTTCGAATACAAAATCAATTCGAAATTTTCTATTAGAAGGCTTATAGTCTCCCACCGCCTTCGCTAGAAGCCTGTTTAGTTAAACCAAATACTGCTCAACTAAAAACAAACATTGGTAAATCGAAATAAAAATTAATCAATTCAGAAAAAAAAACAAATGTCTTCTTCATCAATAGATCTTACACTCAATGCTCTCGATATTTCAAATGATAAACAGTCTCTCAGCCATGAAAATAGTCCTGTACCTTCCCGTTCAGTTTCGTCATCACCTCGTCCATCGACACCACAAATTCAAGAACAATCAACAGTCGATTTCAATCTTAAACTACCGCCTCTATACATATCGAATTGGAATGAAGACGAAAAACAACGACGAAAATCGAATCCAATTCGATTTGATAATACTCATTTATCTCAACGGTTCATACTGAAGATGAAAGAAGAAGAACACAATAAGTTCTTTGAATTTTAGGCCTCTTTTTCAATCGATTATTGAAGCACTGACTTGTACCGATAATGATCAGCAATGTTTCTATGCATTAAGTATTCTTCTGACATTAACAACAAATTCAGGTAGATCGGCATACGTAAAAATAAATTTAAAATCATTGTTTCTTTTGATTTATTTAGCTGTCGACAGTCTTATTCTTGAATCTGCTTGTCTAACAGTGAAATCTTCTGTATGTTAATCGATGAATTTTTTTTTCTCGTTTTTTTTTTAATTGATTTTTGTTTTTATCTTTCAGGATAAAAGTTTTTACAATACGATTCTAGTCGATCAATTATGTTCGATTCTTCTTGCATCAACAACGCCAGGTAAACTCAAAGTTCTACTTCGAACAACAAATCAATCGTTTTGTTTCAGATTCAAATATTCGTCTAATCACGTTGAATTTAACAATCAATCTACTAAAAAAACTTGTCTTTAATGAAGAAGAAAAAAAATCCTACATCTCTGATTATCATCTTGCTCGTCTCGAACAAGCATGCGAACAATCAGCACAAGATTTACGACGATACTATCGTGTAAAATATCATCTTTTCTGTTCCTATCGTCGTATATTTGTAATTATTTTTTCATTTAGCAACCAGAACTCTTTCTCGATCTATTCGAAGATGAATATCGTCAGATGCAATCGACTTCAATCCGTTTAGATTATCTACTCAAAGATGCTTGTATGTTATGCACACCGACACGTAATCCATCGATTGGTATTGAATTTCTCAAACGTTTGCCAGCCGATGAAATCGAAAAAACTCGACGAGCAATACGAGTCTTTTTCTATCTTCGATCATTATCTCATGAATTACGCTTGCAAATCGATAGTGATCTACCATTGACACAACCAGATACGCTTGTCAAAGAAAATGATAAACTTGATTTAAGTAATAGTGATCTCATTGCATGTACTGTTCATATGAAAGAAACGTAAGAATGACAAAAAAAAATGATTCGGAAAGAAAAATTCTGTTTTGTTTGTCTCTTATTTGCAGAAGAGATCGTCGATTTCTTGTTGTTGGACCAATGCAATTCATACTTGTCGAACCCGATATGAAAATTGCCGCATGTGGAATAGTCAAATTCTGCGATTTTATGCAGGTTTGTTGTTGTTATTTGAAAAATAATTTCGACTCCTTCTCGTTTTTATCAAGGATGTCGAAGTGACAAATGTCAAAGATGATACACGATCATTACAAATAACTTTTCAAAAACACGGCAGTAAAACCTACGGCAAAAGCAATCAATCAGTGTTAAATGCTAAATTTTCATTCGACGATCATATACGTTGTATGTCGGCGAAACAAAATCTAACTAAAGGCCGTCAAAAGTAAATTCTTGTACAGAAAAACATCACATTGATTTATTTATTGATTTATTTTCAGAGTTCGTCAAATGAAATTAGCAAAAATAGCAGCAATTCTAGACATTCCATTGAATAATACAACGAATATTGGCAATCAAGTAAATTTTCTTCCAACAACACCAACAACGTATTCTCAACATCAATTTGGTAAGCTTTGAAATTGTATTCGTGTTCGAAATTGACCGATGGGTTCATCGTGAATTTTCGTCGATGACAGACGTTTTATTTTAGCATAACGCAATTGATTAGGTTCGATAGGAATTTTCGTTGGAGTTAAGTAGAATGATGAATGAGCACGACGACGACGATATTGACAAAGACATTTGTGATTTTGACAAGTTAGTTTCACGTTAAATAATGTCCGATGATCATGAATATTTCGATCAAAACGTAGAAATGGTCGTGAAGATGATGATGATCGAGAATGAGTTGGTAATTGTTGAAGTGAATAAATTAAATAGATTAATATGATTAATGCACATGCAAGAAGAATTAACCATGTAATAAGAACATATTTTTCCGATTGTTGAATAATTTTCGGGAGGAAAATTTTACTGAATTTTAATATCAATCGAAAAAATGGTGACAAATTTTGTGAGATTTTATTCGATAATTTCAATGGAATTATCGAATGAATTAATTCTGACATTGTTGAATTGAAATTAAAACAAAGAAAATAGATTTGTGTTCGATTGTATAGATTGACTAATTGTTCAAATGAAATGATTCGTTGTTGTTCGATATGCCAAATCGATTGAATTGTTTGATTCGTTGAAATCGGTTTTTTCCATTCGGAAATTGTTGTTGTTAGAAGACAAGTGAGATTTTCATGAGAATTCATAGTTAAAATAAGATTGGTTTTACTTCGAAGAAAACATTGCCGTGCAATAAGACTCGCATTTTGATTTTGATTCATACATTGTGGTACAGGTCGACTGAGTACTAACATTAAAACATTTGTACACGTACAATTCCACGGATTATGATTAAGATTGAGTAGGCCAATCGGTCGAATTGGAAGAACATCGGATAGAATTTGTTTGAATTGATTGTTATTTAAATATAATTCTTTTAAATAGAGAAGATTTTCGAATGTTTTCTTGTGTAAATAGGATAATTGATTGTAACTTAAATCGAACTTTTCTAATGATGGTAAATAAATTGAAATATTTTTATTTAATTTTCGAATAAGATTATGTGAAATATTGAATGTTTTCAGACGATATAAAATTGGTAGAGAATTTTTTTGTTGAAATACTTGTGTTGATAGAGACGTTAGATTAGCGTAAGTGATCGATAAATATTCAAGATAATTCCATAATGTATATTGATCGAAAAAGAATGTTTTCATTGAACAATTACGAATTGAATATGTTTGTAGAATTGAATAGTAACGTTGTTCATACGATCTATCAAATAGATTAACGGATAGATTACAATGAATTGAAAGAGTTTCAGTAAACATTTGATTCGTTGGTAGATGATTATAACATTGATTTAATGAACAATTGTAAGCTAATGAGAATTTCAAAGAAAAATTCAATGAAATGAAACTAATAATTAAAATTTTTCGCATGACACTCGACAATTGTTGTATCATCGAAACAAGTTAAATGTACAATATGGAGTATGCGAGTGTTTTTTTCCTATCGTCTTTACATTTATATCGTTTCACATCATCAACGCTCGATTGATTAATCTGTTTCATATGTTCATTTATGTTGAGCATACATCTTATATTTGACAATCATTAGAGAAGTGTGACGAACCAGATGATATTTTAATAGAATAGGAACAATTAAAATTGACAACTCATACGTATGGTAAGCATCATTAGTAACAAAAAGAAAAAGAGACAGAAAGAAAGAAAGAAAGAAAAGAGTTTATATATTTGGTTATTTTGAACAATCAAATGAATTATATCTGTCATTTATCATGATTTATCTTTTAGGATTTTCTACGCCAACATTATCAAATCATCCGGGTAAGTTAACTAATTCTCAATGAAAACAAAATCGATCATTGTTAGTTCGGTCCTATGCAGACTTGAGCACGTTTTCAAATGACGAAACACGTACACATCAATAGATTGTATTGATTATATGACGAGAAAAAAAAAACAAACATACACATTTTCTTTTTTTTCTATTGAAATATGATTGTAAACAAAAAAACGATTTCATATGCTGCTGAATATAATTGATTTGTATTTTTATTTTGTCTATCTACGGTATTTGTTTCTATTCAAGGTCGAGCAGCTCTAATCTCCGGTCCAAAACGTCAACCTACTCCAGCCACTAATCGTTTATTATCAGCAAGTTCAGCAACAACAACTGCATCATCACCATCATTTACTAATGTCGAACAAACTCGACGATTTCCATTATCACGTACACAATCCGAACAAACAGAAACAAATGAAACTAATACAACATCAAATTCTGAACAAACTCGTGAAGGTAAAAATTCAAACGAATCAACCAAACAAATGTTGATCTTTTAAACAGAATCTACGACGAATGCAGAGTCCATAGCACCGAAAAGTCTACGTGAATGGCATGAAAAACCTGTTGATCTCAGTGAACAACCACCGCTCAACGATAAAGTCAATGTTCAAATACTTTCTCCAAATAGCGAACGAGTAGATTAGTTCGAATCGATTTCGTTCAATTCATTATTCGTTCTATTGTTTTCAGACAAATGCACGTTTCTTTGTCGACAATGATCTCGCCACACTTGTCACGTCCGATGAAACATCAAACGAATGTATCTCAACTACTATCGAACACAAGCCATCACCTTCAGATGAAACTAACTAACATTCTCTCTCTTTTTTTTATTGTCAAACGTCTTTCAGCGAACTTTCTTTAGTTTATCGGTGTTCGGATTCTTATTTTACCAGAAAAAAACAAACAAAGCAAGACAAATATATTTTCTTCTCTCTCTCTCGCTCTTAGTGTTTTATGATTTTGTTGTTCTTTATTTATTTATTTTTTTTGTTCAATCCCGTGTTTCGAGAATGTGCGTGAAACAAAAAAGCAAAACTCTATGATTCGTAGTCTGGTCATTATATGCATATAATATTATACATATGATTTTATTTTATTTCTATTTTGTTCTTCGGTTATTTCAATAATATAAATCCTAGAAGAAAACAAACATATTTATTTCTAATTCAAATCTGACACCGCATGAATTCGATCTAGTAAAAATCTAAACATATTCTCATCGAGTTTATAATGTTCAATAGCTGATGTTAGAATTTCATTCACATCTCCATATTGTTGATTTGTCATTGTTGAATGAATTGCTCTCGAAGACTTGTCATTTTCATGTTCATCTTCACTTGATGTTACCGATAGGCCACTTTCATCATTTTCATCGACATCTGTATCACTATCAGTTTTCACATGTAAATATTGTGCACAAATATTTCGAATCGTTTTTTCATTTTCATAATCACATGAATAATAAAGATCGAGATAGATCGAACGATTATTTAAATGTTTAGCTAATTGTAATGCTTGTGAAAAGAATTTCTCTCGTAATAAATAATAGAAATATTTCGTTGCCAGTTGATTAATAAACGAACGATTGCGAAGTATACTCGCATCGGATATCGGACGCAATGGTGAATAGAATGTTCGAAGAATTTGTTCGATATAGAAATGATTTTGTGTTGTTAAATTCGCGAATAATTCTCGATGAATTAATGAAATAGCTGAACGACAATCTTGATCTTGTCGTGTCCAATCTAATGACCATAGAAGATCGATAAAATGTGAATAATTTCGTGAATTTAAATAGAATTTAAATAATGAATGAAGATTTGAAAATGGAAAATGCAGATCAAGTAAACCAATAGGACCACCTGCAGAAAATTGAAGTAATAACGTTTGATTTGAATAGGGTCGATTGGTTATAACTAGTTGATTTATTGATTGAATCGATTTGTCAAGATTAAGTGTTTGCAAAAAATTCAATTTTTCATTCGATGATAAAATTGGCCAGATAGAATTCAAAGCAATATCATAGAAAATCAATCCACCTTGTTCATCAGCTAGAGCAAACAGAAGATTATCAATAATCCACCAAAGACCTGTTAAATTTCGTGTTAAAATCGATGTTTTCATTCGTTGAACATGATTGACTTCATCGATCGATATCAATGTCGAATCCATGAGACAAATAATTGTATAATTTGTCGAACGAAGAACATAGAGAATGGGTGATGATAACGATGGAATATGAACGAGACGAAGTGGAACTGAACGAAAATTTTCATAGTAATAAATACTCAATTCATAATTACGTTCGATATTGTTCTAAAAACGAAAGTTATAAAAGAGAATTTGTGCAAAAAAAACAAGTCATTATACTTTATCCGAATGTTCAACCATTTCGACAGTTGTCAAACCTGATGAAGTTGTCGAACAGAAATATGGATTCAATGTTTCGGTTTGTAATGAGTAGATTTTTCCTTTTTCATTTTGATTTTCAATTGGAAAAATAATTGCTAAACAATTAAAACGAGATTTCTTCTCTTCATTATCAATTAGATGTACATTGGCACCTAGGCCTTCGTTTAACATTGTCCACCAAACAGTCAATGTTCCATGATCATGATTAACATGAATCCATCGTCGAATAGGTATTGTATTCGAATACGGTGGCAATTCTTCGCTAGTTAATCGAGTAACTTCATTTGATAGATTAAATTTCGAATCAAACGACCGTATCGGTGTTTGAAAACGGAAAATATCGATTTTCGATAGTGTTTCATAGATAACATAGAAACCATAGGAATTCAAATAGAAATCAGCTATTGAAGATGTAATATGAAATTTTTTTGCGAGTGTTGTTCTATCGATGGTGATATTTTTCAAAGTTCGATTTTGTTTATCAATAAAAAGAAATGCATAAAAACCATTTGAAAATATTAAGAAAATGACATCGAAACGTAACCAAATCGTTCGAATAAGTTTGAAATTTGTTAATAATTCATCGAATTCAATTAATTTATCGCGTAGATTTTGAAAGATTTTATTCGATAAATGAAACGGCAATGATCGAGATGTGAAATAATCATTGTATTCATCATAATATGTCGCTTTTTTCTGTGTTGTATCATTTGTTGATGATGCTGAATGAAGAAATGAAAGTAATGGTTGTTTATTTGGTGGTGGTTTTTGTTGATAACTATGAACGCCAATATCACGTTCGTGAAGACCAGGATATTTCAAAGTCCATAATTGAAGAGAACATAATAGTGAACAGTCAGTAGACATGTTTAGATAAAAATGATTGAAAAAATGAATTAGCAGCTCAATTCGCCATTGATCATGAATATGACTTGGAAATTGCTAAGGTGAAATAGATCGAATAAATAGAATTCGATAAAAAAATCATTTTTTTTTATTAAAACGAAAATTCAATCAAAAAAAATGAATTTTGTTTTCTCGAATTCAGAATTATTAATAATAAATAAATCAAAATTAGTGACATCTATGATTATTGTTTTTTTTTTACGAATGTAAATTGTTTTGAATTAATTATACGAAAGAAGCAAAACAAAATGAAATCTTTTTTTTTTCATGATAAATAAAAAATCATTTCGATTGTGTTTGGTTCATTTCGATCTTCTTCTTTATTCGAATAATATTCTTAAAAAACAAAACAAAATAAACAAACAATTTGTTTTTCTTGTTCCTTTTATCTAAGACAGAGAGCGAACGAACAAGTTGCAGAATGAATCTTTCACTTGACACAATCCTAACGAACGCACGTGAACTCGTTTCACGTTTACGTCGCGATGATTCGACTGCTGATACAGCTGTTAATCAAGCACAATATGTTCAAGAACGTATACTTAGCATGAAACAAGTAATTTTCATCATCGATGAATTTCTTTTTTTGGCAAATCGAATCATTTTTTCTTTCTAAAGTACAGTGATGATCTTGCAGAATTAAATGATCTAAGTTCACGTCGTCCAAAAACTGCTATACTTTATAATATTCAAAAAGAAAATCGTTTGATACAGTAAAATAGATGTGGTTTTTGTTGTTGTTGTTATTTTTTATTCCATTCGGTAGACAATTACAAAAAGAAAATGAAGAATTGAAACAATTAGTAACCGAGCACCGAAGTGTTCTCGAGAAAATTATGTATAAATATCGACGAGATATGCAACGACTCATACTCATGGAAAAAAACGAGACAAAAGCAGTTCATTTATTTAATAATTCACTTGCACAAGTAAAAAATTTTTATTCATCAAGCACAAAATTTGACGTCATTTAAAAAATTCAAAGGATATTCAAGAGAAATCATCGAAGATTCATGAAATGGCAACAGTTATGAGTCGTGCGATTGATATCGACGATACGAATAGTGCTTCACAAGAAGAACGTATCAATGCATTACTTCTAGAAAATCGTGGTTTGAAAGAAATTCTTGCTGTACATGAAACTATGCATCGAACAAAACCGACAGAAGTAAATAGAAATTTCCTTTTCAGGAAATAGATTTTCTCTCGATAAATGAAGTCAATAACTAATCGGATTTAGTTGGTTGTCAAAAATGAAAGAATTCAACAAATCATGCGTTGAATTCAGTAGTCCAAATAATGATCTTTCGAAGTCGTTCAGCTTTGTTTCTTTTTTTCAAATGACACAGTGACATCAACATGAATAATTAAAATGTTGTAATATGTCTAAGAGTTAAAAAATATGTTTCTCATGTGATATATAATTAGTCATATCGATCGGAGCGTTTAAATAAGATTTCATTATGAAATATGAGTGCAAAAAAAACAACGAGAGAGAGAGAGAATTGAGATTGTTGTTAATAAGAAAAGAAAAAAAAGTAATAAGAAGCACATAAATGAGTTTTCTAGAAAAGAAAAAAGAATGAATTTATGATTATTATCTATTGTTCATGAATAGAAGATGTAAACGTGCTTAAAGAGTCAAGCTTTTCTTTTTTTAGAAAAAGAAAAAAACAAGTTTTTATCGATGTTGAAAAAAAGTTTATTTCTTCTTTCATTTCAGTCTTCAACTAGTCAAACAGCAGCTGCTATTATCAATTCATCATCGATTGAACCACCTTCATCTTCTTCTTCTTCCGAAAATCATTCTTCCTGATTGAAAATCTTTGGCATTCCACTTCTTTCTTCGTTTGTATATTATCTGTTGTGTTCATTTTTCGATCTAGTCGTATTAACGAAACCAAATAAAATCTATCATTCACTTTTGTCCTGTTTTTATCAATGACAAAACAATGCAAAAAATAGTTCAATGTGGCTTTTTTTTTCTTCTTTAGATTAAGAGAAATAAGACAAACTAAAACAGCAAAAAACAATGAGTTAATCCAATTTCGAATCTCTCGTTCTCAAAACAAAGATGATTACAACCAAATCATCCGATTTGCAAAATCAACAATTAGAACAGGTGAATAACAACCGTGCGTGTGTGTGTGTGTTTTTTTTCTATTCGATGAGAACTTGTTTTCTATTGAGTGCAATTATATGCTTTTTTTATTCTCGATGCGTGTTTAAAGCTTTCGTTCGGTCCTCTAATCTCATTTCATATATCTTTTCTTTTCCTTTCGCCCACACATATTTGTTTTCCACAATATATCTATTTTCTCTTTCTGTTCTCTCTTTCTTTCCTTCTTTCTTGCATTCCCAATAGCGATAAGTTCATAAATGAAAACTCCAAGCCTGTAGCTAAACTATTCATCACAACGCAAAACAAAGAGGAAAAACGAAGTCATGCTTTTCTAATGATAATGACATTCATTTCACACGAGCAAGTAGGTGTTGGCGCACAGTTATGTTGTACTAAATAGAATCCAACACAAAAAGAGATCTTAATGGATAATGACAATAAGTGTTGTTGACGCACGCGTGCAATTCTATACTTGTTGCATTAGAAACACGAAGAAGAAGAAGAAGAAGAAGAGGGAATCAATGTGTAGGCAGAGAGTTTTGTTATTGTTGTTCCAGAAAGATGATATGAGCTTGACGCAAGATAGAGAGAAAAAACTATATTTCAACTAGTTTTGACAGCTGTCAATTGAAAACATGTTCATTACGATAATATAAAACTGAAGAGAATTATTAAAAATAAGCAAAAAATCTTTTTATTTGATTAGGCGAATTTGAATTCGGCTTTATTTTGGACGAAAAATCTACTGATTCTTTTCGTCGGTAGTATTGTTCTAACAACTGTTGTTACATTTCTTGCCGTGGTAAACAATCTACATTTGTTGTTGTTGTTGTTCGTTGAGTTAATTGAATTTCTTTAAGATCTATTGGTGTTCAAAACAACAAAAAATCTCGAAAAATCAATCTCAATTATCTGAATTAACATCATTTTCGCCAAATTCAATTCAGATTCAAACAACTCGACCAAAAGAAATTAAATTATTTCCCATTTTACCTAAACTTGTTCAGCCAATTTCGCCTAATTATGACAAATCCTTGACAACACAATATTTCTCATCGAACACGACTGATACGTGTTCAACAGCCGAATCATCGTCATCATCGGCAACGTTTGCCGGTGTGGCAACAAAAAAATTTCGAAAAAAAAATTTACTCGAAAGGTAATTATTCACAACTACGAGTGAAAAATAAAGAAAAACGAAACAATGCGGAGGTGTACCCATCGATCTCATGAGAAATGTTTTCCAGATGTTTTCGGAGCAACTTTTAAAGTACACAAAGGGCAAAATACGGGGGGAATTAAATCTATTTATATTATGTCCACCTCCACGAATAATTCCGTTTGTGAAAATAGTTTAAGTCTTCTTTTGTTTATTGAACAAGAGAAAGAGAACAAGAAAAATCGGGCAACGAATAGCCCTATGTCAATATAACTTCAAGTAGTAAAGAGAAAGAGAATACGTAGGTGTTAATTTTTTTTATATTTTGTTTAACGAAGATTAAAAATCTACTATTATCTCGCTAAAAGTATTTACATAATTTCAAGCTCAGTATATATAGAGAGCGAGAGAGTGAAGAAGAGATAGAAAAAAAAAATTTTCTTTTTTTGTTATACGCAATTCATGCTGAAATTACTGTGATATATTTAAAATAGAAACATCTAAACCCACGATCTTACGACGCAAAAGGACTTTTTTTTTCTTTTCTCTTCCCCCTTTGACTATTGATGTAATCATAAGGAGGAAAAAAAACGAGAAATAGTATTACAAAAAAAATGCGCAGGAGGAGCGAGGCGAGAGCAAAGGAGAAAAAAAAGAGAACACGAACCATGTCACTGTCTTCTCCGTTTTCTTGCTTTCTGCTTTTGTTGTTTTTCTTTCATTTACTTTTAATGACGAGCTATGTTTAGATTATCATTTTTCATATCGAACAAATGACTAGTTCGAATTGTTTAAATATCTATATGACATAGAAACTATTGATTATTATTATTGTTTGTCTTGTTATTCAGATGAGTTTATCGAGATAACAAATCATGCGTATATATAAACGATAGATTCAAAGAATCAAGCGAGTGTGTGTGCATGAGAGAGAGAGAGAGAGAGAGCGAGAGAATAAACGAAAAACTTGGTTCACTGTTGCTGTTATATTCTACATGGAGATCGAATCGCCCACGATCTGTTGTTCATATTGGAGTAAGCCAACGACGTTATTGTTTAAACGAAGGTGAGTCAAAGCGAATAGAACATGTTGACATATTGATTTCCGTTTGCACAAGCGAGAAAAATCAATTTTAATTTTTATGAATATACATGACGTCAATATTCTTTTTTCTCGGATGTTTAGAAGAGGATCAAATAACTCACTGACAATATCAATTGCGCCTAAACATCGACCGATTCATAGTCCACCTGTTGACTGGTAGGCAAAAACTTAATATTATTATTAGTTTTTGTTTTTGATTTATTCATGTTTACTTATTAGTCCGGCAGATGAATATTTATTATCAGCCACACGGAAATTAACTATCGAAGAATTGCATCAACATGCTCAAGATGCTCGTTTACTCTATCATGAATTTTGGGTTCGTATTTTAATTTTCTATGAAATAGGAAAGAAAAACACATTTTACTCTCTTCAGACAATTCCGACAAATCATCTCGAAAAACTTCGTATTTGTGGTGCTGGTACAAAGAATCGTTATGGAACAATCATAGCCAGTAAATCATCACTCATAATTCTTTGCGTCAATATCTCTATTAATTATATTATCTAGACGAACATTCTCGTGTAAAACTTCCTGAATTACCCGGTGACTCACTTTCCTCCTACATCAATGCTAATTATGTTCATGGTTATGCCAATGATTCACAAGCGTTCATTGCAACACAGGGTCCTTTAGAAAATACAATTATTGATTTCTATCGAATGATTTGGCAAGAACATGTACCCGTTGTTGTTATGATTACACGTTTATATGAGAAAAATAAAGTATGTCAGAGAAAAATAAAAGAAAAAAAACTAAATATTATTGTTTTAGTCGAAATGTGAACGGTATATTCCTGATACACAAGCGAGCCAATACGGACCATTTCATGTTCAAGTCAAATCAGTTTCATATCAAACTGATTATGAAATACGTCGATTAGTAATTGAGGTATGACAAAATTCGAAATCAATAATTTATTGATTGATTATCTTTTTGTTCAGTATGAAAATGAACAACGCGAACTCGAACATTATTGGTATACAGGTAGGAAATGAAGAAGAAAAAAATGTTTATATATGAATAAAATTTTTTTTTTGTTTAGCTTGGCCTGATCAATCATGTCCAGATAATTGTCATCCATTGATTGAATTAGTTGAAAATGTTGAAAAAAGTCGAATCGAACTGACACATCAAAATCAATTTTCTGGCCCAGTTGTTGTTCATTGCAGGTACAAAAAAAAGAAAGGCGAACATTTAATTTCTATTTCACGAAGCAGAAAACAAATCGTGTCCTCAGAAAAGTATTTTCATTTCCGTTTTGTCTTCCCTGTTTTAGCGCTGGTATCGGACGTACGGGTTGTTATATTGCATTGAGTAATGGAATCAAACAACTTCATGCCGAACGTACGGTTGATATTGTTCGAATACTTTGTGATTTACGTCGAGATCGTGGCGGAATGATTCAGACCAATGATCAATATCAATTTGTTTATCAAGCATTGAGCGAATATGCAAGAACGTTACCATTCTCAGCTTGATTTTGTTTTGTTTTTCCTTCGTTTGTTTTTTTTTTGATTGTATACATACATATTTATTTATTTACTTACAGATATTAATTCGTTTTATTTTCATTTTTTTGTTTCTTGGTGGTGTGCGAGAAAAGACAGACCTATTCTTCTACATACATATATCTGTTCTTTTTAATTGTGTGCGTGTGTTTGGTCTTTAATATGAGTTTTTAATTCTATTCATTTATTTTTCAACCAAAGAGTGTTTGAGAAAAAGCCGAAGTGTATATTGAACGTTAAGACTATAATTAATCCGGTAATGATCCTTTATTTTTCTATGAGAATCGGTAGTTCGGACGACTTCGAATGAAGCCGTTTTTCTTCTTCTTTTTTGTTAGGGAATCTATGTTGTTTTGTTTTTGACCCATTTGACATTCCATTGTACAGTCAAGAGAGAAAAAAAGAACGTTTTATTTTGTTTTGTTTTCTTGAACATAAAATGATTAAAAAAGCAAAATGGTATATATATATATATATAAAGATCTGAATATACGATTCTGTCGTTATTTATTTTCTTTCTTTTCATCCTTAGATAATGTCAACGGTAGCACTACAAACGAGTAAACGCTCGTTAGGAAAATTACGTTCGGTTGTTTTACATGTTGATTGTGCATATGCATCGAGCGATGCATCAACACGAGCAACAACGCCGACAACGAAGTCCAATCCATCGGTGTCCTATGTTGGTGATAATTTACCAATAAATTTGGGTTTAAATGAAGTGAAATCACTTCGATTAACTGATATGAGACGTGGTGGAGGCGGTCGATCGAGTTTTAGTGGCATTGTTGCAACAGTTTTTGGTGCTCAAGGATTTGTTGGAAGTGTAACTGTCAATCGACTTGGTAGGAAATGTTCATTCGCTTGTTTTTGTTTCTCATCGGATGATTATCTGCGTTTGTTTAGCCAAAGAAGGTTCGCAAATTATCGTCCCTTATCGAGGTGATTCGTATCATTTACGAGAACTTCGTTTACTTGGCGATCTTGGTCAAGTTCTTTTTACTGTAAGCGAGTGAATGAGCTTTTATTGTTTATATTGAGAAAAACAAATCTGTGTATTCTTCTAGCCTTTTCATGGTAAAGATGAAGCATCGATTCGACGTGCTTTACAATACTCGAATGTCGTTATTAATTTAATTGGTCGTCAAAGTGAAACTCGGTAGAGAGAGAAAAAAACAAACTGTTTTTTGATTATTTTTATTTTTGTATATAATAGTAACTTTTCTTATGATGATGTCCATGTAAAAATTCCTCGAAGTATCGCCCGATTAGCGCGTGAAGCAGGCGTTCAACGTTTAATTCACGTTTCAGCGCTAAATGCTAGTCCTAATCCACCTACAATCATCTTTCCGAAACCATCTCGATTCCTTCAATCAAAAGTAAATCAACAAACAAACAAAAATCAATTGTTCATTCGTTTCGATTTTAGTACGAAGGTGAATTAGCCGTTCGAGAAGAATTTCCGGATGCAACCATCCTGCGTCCGTCTGCTATCTACGGAAATCAATATGCTGATGGTTTTATTGGCTATCATTTTTCTCGATGTAAGACAACAAAAATAAATAAAATATTTTTTATTATCATCGAATCAATGTTGCCTAGGGGTTCGACCATTATCATTCTTTCGAGTACCACTCTATGCGTCTGGAGAGAGAACAGTCAAAGCACCGATCTATGTAAAAGAAATTTTGTTGAATATGAAATTTGTTTTGTTGGAATGGAAAATATATTCTAGGTAACTGATGTTTCAAATGCAATCTATGCAGCTATTCGTGAACCAATGAGTGTTGGACAAACTTATGAAATCTACGGGTAAAGAAAAACTTTGAATTATCATTTTTTTTTAATTAAAAACAATATTTCAGTCCGGAACGTTATCAATTACGTGAATTGATCGAGTATTGTCTTCGTTATATGCGTCGAAAGAGTATTATAACACCATTAACACCCGATGTTTTGTAAGTGACTTCATTTTCAATATTGATTACACATTTGATAATCGTGATTTTTAGTGTAAAATCAATTGGAAACTATTTCTTTCATAAAAGTCTCTATAATCCTGATCGTATGCAATGTGTAAGTCACATGAAAATATATATAATTCATGTAAAAGCAATTGAACGTGTTCGTTTAGGCTTATGTCTCGGATACATTTACACCAGGTTTACCGACAATTCGTGATCTAGGTATCGAACCAGTGAAATTCTCCGATGCAATTGGAAATATCATGGCATCAATGAGAAAAAGTGGTCGTTATGTTGAAAATCCCGAAGATTTTCTTATACCTGATCCACCTAAGCCACTTACACAAGAATTTGAACTATCATACAATGTTTCCTCTACATAGACCTGTTTTTTTTATGTTTGAAAGATATATCCAACTCGTAGTTTATTGACACTTTTTTCTTTGCTCCTTTTTTTCTTGGTTCCTTTTAAATAAAAAAAAAGAGAGAAAAAAAACCTTTCGATTGAACTATCGACATCTGTGAAACAACTAAATCGAGGATGTAGCATGGAAACTTAAATAGGGAGAAAAAAAACTTACATATATACTAATTGATTGTTAGTAAGCATACATTTGAATCGAGAAGAATGAGTCGAGCGTTTGCAAGCGAACGTATTGTTGAAGAAGATGAAGTAGTTGTACCTGAATCCGAAGAATCAGTTGTTGATAGCAAGAAAGTTTTTATTAATAATGTTAATTCCTATCATGGCAACCATATCGCAAGAGTAGGTTTATTAATTCAAATTCAATCATAAATACTGTCTTTTTCGTGTTGAGTTATTTGCTACGGCAATGTCAAATTCAACAGCACCGATAGTAAATGAACCAACAACTGCAACTGAAGAAGATACAACTACAACAGGAAAAAAACATATTCGAAAGTTCGCCGAATAAAAATTGGAAAGTTTATGGAACGATTCAAAATTCACAAAATTATGATCAACCAATATTTATCGAAAATATCTTTGATGTATAGTTTTCATTTACATGAATAGAGTATATTTTTTCGTTATATATATAGTCACAAGATCGAGAAGAATTGTACGACCAACTTGTTCGAATGAACGTTATTATTTATGATATAACTCAAGATCCTAATCAAGTTAAATTCTTTCTTTCTTTTTTGTTTCTTAATGATATCATTTTGTAGATCAACGAAGCCGTATGGGTTTGTCAACGACTAGAATCGAGTATAAAACAATTAGAACATCGAATAATATTTATTCTTGTATCAACGGTTATGACTTGGGCGAAAACACAACCGAGCGAAGTGAGAAGAAGTTCCTAGCGAATTCGATTTGATTGTTCGAAATTATGTGTCCATAGGAAAATGTTCCATTTATTGATGACGACTATCGACGTCGTCGTGCTCATTTGAAATACAAAGATCATCATACTGCTGAGAAAATCATAATGAAACTCGGTTTAACAGTTTGTGATTTCATTGAAAATAAAATGAAATCATCAAATTCAATCGATTTGATTTTAGAATAAATCTAAACTCTTTACTTATGTTGTTGTCACTGGTTTAACCTACGGATTTGAAGAGAATGTTTTTCATTATTTATTTAAAGCAGCTTGGCATAATATCTCTGAACTTCCTGTCTATGGTGACGGCAGAAATTTCCTTCCGACAATTCACCTATTCGACCTTGCTACGTAAAAATGAAGCATATGACAACCAGCAATTTCAATTTTTCTTTTTTTTTTCTCCAGTATTCTACAGAATCTCGCTGAGCATGAATATAAAATTCGATATCTTGTTGCTACGGATACGAGTAAAGACACATTAGTACGTATCACGCGACGTATTAGTCAAATACTCGGATCTGGACGAATAACTTTTATCGATCAAGAAAATGCCATGCTTAATAATGATATAACAGTAATTAATTTCCGTTCATTATTCTTTCAAATCGATAAAATGAATTTTTTTGCTTAATTAGCAAAACGATTTCGAAATGTTATTTGTTAATTTACAATTTTTACCAATGTTTATCAAAGAAAATATGAAAATAAAATGGCATTGTGAGAATGGTTTAGTCGATAATCTACCGGATGTTGTCGAAGAATTTCGAATCGAACGAAATCTAATTGTAAATTCTAGTCTATTTTTGGACATAATAATATCAAATCTCTCGTTTTTTTTGTCTGTTAGCCAATTAAAATTTGCATATTCGGTCCACCAGCATCTGGTAAAACGACTATTGCTCGGCAATTAGCTGATGAATATAAACTTCATCATCTTCAAATTAAAGATGTTATTGAAGAGACGAAACACGATCTCGTAGGAGAAACAATTTATTTATTTGATATTCGAATCGAATTTTAGGAACAATTGATTAAATCCAATAACGATCATGAATATACAAACGATGATTTCAAAGAGAATGAGCCTGAGGAAATATCCAGCGAACGAATCGAAGAAGCAAGAATTCTTTTAGAGAAATTAGATGATCATCGACGAGATTCGAAACATGGTTTGACGTTGCTGTTATTCAATGACTAACTTCGAAGAATTTTCTTCTTCTAGTACGATACGATGATGAAACATTGACACATGTCTTTAAGCTAAAATTAATGTCTTCACCATGCCAAAATCAAGGTTATATACTCGATGGTTATCCGAAAACATTCGATCAAGCACAAAATTTATTCGGAAGTAAGAAAAGAACGAGACATTCTTTGCTTTTGGTAACTAAATTTACTTAAAAAAAACAACTTTTTCTAGGTACTATCGACGACGGTAAAGAATAACGATGGAATAAGTCGGTCATATCTTTCGTTTATGCTTGTATTCTAATTATAGGAGAAGAAAATGCCGAAGAAAAAAGAATTGTAATTAATGAGTTGATTTTTCCCGGTTAGAAAACCTCACATTTTAATTCCGTTTTCACAAAACCGTTTATTTCTTTAGACTATGTCTTCATCTTAGAAGCTGAGAATTCATTTCTTCGTCAACGTATTCTCTATCTTCCTGAAAAGGTCGCTATTCGTACACATAATACCGAATTTGAATTTAAACGTCGTTTGAAATTTTACAATGATCTCGGCGATGATTTTCATCCGGCGAAATATTTCGAAGATCTCGATCGGTTTTGTGAAACATTCAGTACAAGACTAATTCATTTTTCTTCTGTTATTCTCATGAGATTTTGATTTTTAATTTGAATAGAAACTGATGATGATCAAAGTCTAAATCATCGATCGATTGTCGAAAAAATCATGGGACATATTAAAAAACCGCATAATTATGGTTTATCTGATGAAGATGAAGAATATTTCAAACAGAAACAATTAATGGACATCGAAAAACGCGAACGCGAAGAACGTGAAGAACGTGAACGAGAAGAATTCGAATGGGCCAATGAACGTAAACAAAAACAACAAGATTGGCTGCAAAAACTCGAAGAAATTCATGAGGAACAAAATCTTACGCTCAATACACAAACACTACCATTGAGAAACTATCTTATGAAACACGTCATGCCAACATTAACGAAAGCTTTGATTGGTATGAAAAACCAAACGAGCAGAATGATATATTCGTGTATCTTTTTTTTATAGAATGTTGTCAAATTCAACCGGAAGATCCAGTTGATTTTGTTGTCAGTTATAATATTTATTATAACGCAATAGAAATTGTTTCTCTTTTCTTTTCGTTTTAGGCCGAATATCTCTTTAAAAATAATCCACAAATGTAGAGAACAATTTGAATTTTTCTTTCTTTTTTCTTTTTTGAATAAATCAAAATCCTATCTTATTTGAAAATGAGACAATATGTATGTCGAACGGAAGTGTCGTTGAAGTGTTCTATTTTTCTTGTTCGGTCTTTTGTATATAAACTTAAATGCTTTGCCTATTGAATCCTAACATGAAAAGATTTCCATTGAGCACGGTTAAACCCATGATAGAAAGGAAGCACTTGTCATCTTTGGTTGATTTTCGCTTTTCTTTTCTCCATCTTCTTCTTTTCTCTTTCTCTGGTTCTATCTTTTTTACGTGTTTTTTCCCTCGTTCTCTCTATCTTTTGCTCTGTTTTTTTCCTTTCTTCAAGATCGAGTGATCATTTATCCGATTTGGATTCTCAGAGAATCATCATACGCTCCGTTTAGCATTGTCATTCGTGTAGTCTATTGTTGTCTTTCAACACGCTTGTCAGGTTATTTACAAGAAATTTGAGACAATAATTAGTTCGTTTTATGCAAATGATGAAACGTTTACAACGATTTAGTAAGTAAATTAAATCGACAATTTAATATTTAGTGTTTTTGTTTTAAATTAACTATAAAGTCAGATTGTTAAAAGTAGAAAATACTCGATTTCTGATCTTATTTCCTGTTATTCTCTAGTCAGAGTAAACGTGCGTGTCGTTGAATCTCAAAATGATTTTCTCTCTCGCTCTCTTTCCCTTTATTCCTACGCTCGAGAATATAATGAAAGAGACAAAGATTCTTTCTTTTTTTTATTCTGTTGTCGTCGTCAACTCCGCCTTTCCTCTCTCTCTCTTATTTTCTTTTTTTCTTCCCCTCTATTGATTCGGTATCTTATTTACTCTTATATCGAGTGTCATGAGAGAATAAATCAAACAATGAGAAAAATTCATCGTCTTTAACTCAAGAAGTAATTTATCTGACTGCTATATCTCATAAACATACATCAATAGAGAATAGCAAAACAGGTTCTTTACATTATAAATAAAAGCGAAGAGAAGAAGAAGAAGAAAAACGTTAGTTCGTCGTTCTTTTACTTTCTCTTTTCCGGAAATTTTCCGAGAGAAAGAAAAACTTCATATACATACAAATCAAAATGTCACAACAACTACGACTCATTCAATTAGAACAGACTAAAGAAAAAGCAACTTTGTAATTGTATTAATTTATTTCATTGTTATACAACTTCTTCAGAAGTCGT
>ERZ778020.1172-NODE-1172-length-25153-cov-4.212607_pt1 | contig 25153 bp, 28 predicted proteins | sample MGYA00375750_ERZ778020 | MGnify/ENA primary metagenome ERZ778020 (study PRJEB29350, sample SAMN05389818) | bioreactor metagenome | isolation source: Ammonium sulfate bioreactor | place: South Africa: University of Cape Town | collected 2014-03-17 ...
ATAATAGTTAACATACATTGCTCTAGGAATGAAATAGAATATACTTCAAAAGAAAATTGTCTTGGGCCTAAAAATAACATAATGATGAATCATATTTTCGTATAATTCAGTCGACCGTAAAAATAAAGTAAATACATAATCGTATATAAACACACATTGAGATAAACGCATAAATTAAATGACACATCATAATATTATTGGAGAAGGAGATATAACCGAAGGATTGATTAGTAATGACTTTTGGAATGTATTCGATTGTCGACTTTTAACCTATGTTAAATCTCCGATACAATTACGATTTCTCAGTACAAGAACGAATCTTATCGGTTGTATATTACGTCATGGAATCGTTGATTTCCTCGATTATTTACAAAAAAATCTCAATGATTATCTTTCCGATAATATTCATATCCTTGGCACAGAGAATCGTTTATTTTATTCGAAAACATACAAAAACATAGATGATCAAATGGAGATTGAAGTCACTTGTCTAGCACCGACAGTATTTCATCAGATACGTCATGATCTTGGCATAACATCTCAATTATTTCGACTATCGTTTTCTCCATATCAACTACGAGATTTCACCAATCCAGGCAAAAGTGGTTCGCTAATGTATAAAACACTCGATGATTTATTCATTTTAAAAACACTTCGTGAATACGAAGCACGTTATCTATTACAAATTCTCTCCGGTTATCATTTACAAATCAATCAACGTCCAACATTTTTAAATCGATATATTGGCTTATATTCTCTTCGTTTTCCAACATCATTATCCTACATGGAAATTTATATTGTCGTTATGATTAATATTTTTCCAATGACAACAAAAATCAACGAAATATTCGATTTGAAAGGTTCGACAATTAAACGAAAACTTCGAGGAAACATATCGAAAGATCAACTGCATAAATTAAAAGATCTTGATTTCAAAGATTTGTATCCACATGGTATTCTTTTACCGAAAACAATCTACGATCGATTACATTTAATTCTTTCGAATGATGCAAAAATCTTGAAAAAACTCCAAATCACTGATTTTTCTTTAATACTCGGTATTCGACATTTGGATGTATCAGTCGATGATCTTATGCAGAGACGACCTACAACAGGTATTGCTGCATTGTTTCATATGAGTCAACGACTCGCAATGATTCATCTTGAAAATCTTCATCTTGAAATAAAAGCATCCGAAGATTATTCCCTGTCTCCGGTTTGTTATTTCAAACCGATGGAAATCATCGATCAGAATTTCGATCGAACGTTTTTCTACAATCAAGATTCAGTTGCATTTAACACCTGGCCTATTCCAGGAATAATCAATGGAACGAATCAACGTATTTATATCTATTTATCATTGATTGATATTTTGCAAACATACGATTTTATGAAACAATTCGAACAAACTTTACATCGAATCAAAAATCCATTAAATCATCATCAATATTCAGTTGTCGAACCGGATGATTACGAAAAAAGATTCATTAAATTTCTATTTGGAAATGTTTTTATTAAAAGTCAAGATGATTTTGCATGGCATATGAAACAGAGAAGTCAAACAACAATTGAAAAAGAAAATAAAACGAAAATTCAACCTCGTCGATCGCGTTCACTCGAACGACAACCACCGGCTCTCACTGTTGATTTTCGTTTGTAAATGTTCGTTTTGTTTTCAAATCAAATTTTCCGGTTCGTAACCTTGTTTAAGACGTATAATAAAACCAACATGTAAAATAATTCCAATGAATCTCCAAACAAGTTCAACCATTCGTATAGTTAACCATTGTACACGCATTGAACCTCTGCCCATGTAAACAATTTCAATAATACTTTTAACTAATGTTAATATTAATATTGCTGTCAATATCAAAACAGTAATCATCGACATTCGTATTCGACAGTACCATATTGCCAATAGGCCGTAAACAACAAACGCAAACATAAATAAACTTAATATTATCAAAAGTATTGAGTCATATTTCGGTCGAAGACTCAATGCTAGACCGCAAAGACCTTGAATAAGATATTCGTAGATTCCTGTTGAAACAACTTGACCATAGAACAATGTTAGGCCAATTTGTAACCATCGCAATGAACGACTCGGTATTCCCATGACAGACTATCAACTGAATAACATTCGACGAATATTCAAATTAGTTTGAATGCACGATTGTTTTTTTCTTTCTCGTTTTTTCTTGTGTTAATATCAAAAAACAGTCGAACAATCTGTGACCATCTATTTTTCATGTGTGGGTGGATTATCAATGATATTTATTCTTAAAAGTTATCTTTTCGTTTTTTTTTTCTCTCTAATCCAAAAAGATCAATCTTCTCTTTTTTCTTTTTTCTCTGCGTCGTCATTTTTTTACAACAAAAAACGAAAGTTAAAAAAAGTTTCTTCTTCTTCGTTGTCAAATGGAATTATCCGCACTTGAACAATGTCTTCATGACGTTATTCTACATCGATATATACATATTCTGTTGACTTGACAATTTATTTCGCTGTGTCATTTTTTTTTCGTTTTTAAGCAAAAAAAAACACGAAGATTTTTTCTACTCAATGCAAATCGCGACACTTACATATCAATATAAACCAGAAGACGGGAATCAAACTGGTGATAATCGAGCACGATTACAAAAGAAACATTTACTAACAACAATTCGAAATGTACCGAAAAAAATAAAACAACGTCAAACAGTCAATTCCGATTTGACCACATATTTAAATCAACAATTGCCACCGATTCGAACCAATGAACAACGACGAAATTCAATGAGAATCAAAGGTAGTAGTTTAGCATCGTCGAAAATTGGAGAACGATCGACATACTCATTTACTCCACACGTACGAACACACAGTCGACTATCGAATAAAAGCGAACATGTCGAGCCAAACAGTCGATCAGTATGATGATGAAAATCGTGCTGGTTTTTGTTTTTCTTATGATTTTTTGTTTTAGAATACGCCAGGAGCAATTAGTCGATCGAATTCGAGATTAGTTCGAATGAAATTCGGCTATCCGATTAAATTACGTTCAGCTGATTTCTATGCTCCAGATAAAAATGAAAGCGAATTACATTTACGTGAAGATTCATTTGTCAATGATTCAATACGTTCAGCACATCAAAGTCGTCGAGCTTCAATCATTCCACAATACAATGCACTTGATGATCCACATTTAAGACGTTTCTTTCAAACTCCAATCGTTCTCGATGTTGTTCGAAAAACATTAAATATGGATGGGAAACAATTAGCAAAAATCTATCAAATTAAAAAACGTTCGAAATCAGTAAAAATTTCAAATCGATGTGTTTTTCGTTTAATTTATTCTTCTAGAACGATCCCTATGACAAACATGCTCAAGATTATCAACGAATTATCAGTAAAAGTTCATCAGGCTATGCGAAATTGAATGGTTACGATTGTATTCCATCGTCTTCTCCTGCACGTCGTTCGAAAACTGTCGAACCATCAGCAACAAGTTCATTGCAATGGTCAGCCAATGAATCACGTTTACAACATGATAAATCTCAAATCTCAGCAAATACATCGATGACAAGTTATCCCACAAGTAAACAACGTAAATCTGAACGATCAAAATATTCACTCAAACAACCTGTTCGAAAGTCAACAGGCAAAATGAATCACGACTCATTGGTCTCTCAGGATTAAACGTTTTGTATAGAAAAAAAAAACTATGCGTTTGCTCACTCTTTTCTTTAGCCTCAAAAAAAAAACAAATACACATTTTCTTCTTCTTTCGTATAAATAAATAGAAATGACCATATTTCAAATTTCGAGGTGTTTTTATTTTCTAATAACATGTATAATGCACAAAAAACAATTCATAATCATCTTGATTTCGAATGTTTTATATTATTTTCAATCCAAATTTGTTAAATAAAAGATACATAAAGACAAAAGTTTCGATTTTACAGAAAACTTTTCTGTAAATCGACAAATGTTTTGTACACACAGAACAAAAAAAAAAGAAAAAGCATCAATGAGAATGATCGAACGGATGGCTGCTGTTGTTGTTATTGTTGTTAATTAAACGGTGCTCATTTCAGCTGCTTCATTATCGAGTTTTGTCTGAGCCATATACTTTTCGAGATCATTGTCAAGAGTTTCTTTCGTAAATTTCGGATTGTTGTTGTTATTATTGTTATTGTTTCGACGATTATTATTACCGCGGCCACGATTAAAACCTCGATTGCCACGACCACGATTCGGTCTAATCGAAAGATCAAAACAAAATGATTTCACATAACCAAACTTTCACTTCTTTTTACCGATTTTGAAAACGACGATTTCGATTATTATTATTATTATTATAGTTGTTGTTATTATTATTTCCACGTTTTCTGTTAAATCCACTAGCTCGACTGATGACATTGTTGTTCAGATAACCACGTGTACGTGATCGAAAGATACGTGCTAAGAGAAAAATATGCATTCGGAATCAATGGCGATCATTCGATGACATACTTCCAATTCGACCTTGACCACGAAGTCGGATGCCCATGCCACTTTGTCCGCCGAATAAATACGAATTAGCACCGCCACCACGTCGACGATTGCCGAAACTAAGTCGTTGAAATACTTTTTGTTGACGTGGAACTTGAAATTGTTGATTACGATTCGGATTTGTACCGAGACCAAGACGATAGTTGATGCTTCGCTAAAGATGACGAAAGTGGGGAAATTTGAATAAAAGATTTTTCTTCTTTTTTTTTTTTACTTTTTTCAAACGATTGGCAATGCTTTGTGTCGCTGAACGTTTGTTACGAAATAAATCCTGTCGTGATTGAGGAATAATAACATTTGTTTGCTGTTGAATACGAGCCTGTGGCGGTGTTTGTTTAGCTATTTCACCGAATCTAGTTTTTGAGAGGAAATATAGTTGCACATTTTCAGTTTGATGAAAAGACGATGAATATACCGTTGATCGAGTGATTTCGTTGTTGCAGATTTTAAGATTATTTTACCCGAAATCATTGTTGAAAATTAGTCGACGAGTATGTAAGAACAAAACAAAACTAAACGAATAGAAGAAGAAAATGGGCACACTTTTTTTGTGATACGTCAATAAGACATAAACAATAAACGAGTCAATCATTGGGTGAAAATGCTTCTTCGTGAAGGAATCAAAACATATTTCTTATTGGTCAATTATGTGGCCAATGAATTCTATTCGAAGATGGTATGCTTAATAGATAATAAATTATCGTGATTAAATAACGAGCCAAGATGTGATCAATCATTTGAGAATAAAGTTCATAGTCAAATTGACGTCATCAAACAATGAATAATTGAATATTTTCCTATCAGTACGTATGTTTTCTTCATTCTTTTAAGTTAGATCAAACAGATAGAGGCGAGATTCGTGTATTTTACAACAAAAAAATACTATAGCGAATGAAATTGATTCAAACCAAATATTGATTTATTCTCTTATCGAACCAAACTATTTCAAAATCAAAACCAATCTTACTTTATCTGTATTATTAATCATGTTTTATAAATTGTTTCACCCTTAGGTTAAAATCAATCTCTTTCTTTATGTCTCGAGTTAAATGTTATTCTCATATATATATACACACACACAATACAACTTGTCAGTTTAGACTTAATATCTTTTTCAATTTTCATCTTGTTTTTAAACTACACACATACGTGTGACATACTATTTGTTCAATTGACTACGTACGCACATACATAGAGAAAAGAAAAGAAAAACGAAACGAAACTATACACCTTTTGATTGCTATTCACGTAATAAGACATTCATCACTTAGTCAAGTCATATCACTGTCGAAACACATTCAAGGAAATCGAAACGACGACAATTATTTCTAACCGTATTCTTCACGTCTAGTTTCACTATCAAGCATGTCCAATGGCTAATTGAAGATTCATGTCTACAGTAGTCTATTGACATAAGGTTCAGCTTATCCTTTATTATTTCGTTTTCTTTTTCTTCTTATGAACAAATATTGACCTCTGGTCTTGATACATATCAAGATAATGATAACAACAACAGAAAAAAAGAAGAATTGAATGTAAAAGATTATATTTTTTCCTCGACATAGAGGCAACGCATGCTCACACTTTAATTCTATTTCTTTCTTTCTCGCTCTCCTTTTCTCTGCCTCTTGCTTTTCTTTCTCTTTCCTTGTATGAAACAAGACATTTTGTCAGCTAGTCGCGACACACGGTCTACGTAAAACGGCATTGAAATCGACTGTTTTTCCTTTAGTAAATAAAAAAAAAACGAGAAAGATGGTGTAGGCGGAGCGAATAGAATCATAGATGAAAGAGGAAAAAAACACACACACACGCACATATCGAGAAATGAGTATTAATCGGTGGTATTGTTGAGTTTGTTCTTTCATTTCTTTTTCTTCTGCAAACGAACCTCGAGACAAACGGAAGTGCTGCATGTGCGTGTGTGTGTGTTCTAATCCAATTTTTTGTTTTGTTTCACTATTCTACCAAAACATACTTGAAAACATTTTCTCTTTCTTTCTTTCATTTTTTTTCTCTATTCAATATGTTTGTATTTAGTTGACGACGACATTATTTATTTGACTATGGTTTAATCAATAGAAGAAAAAAAAAACGAGAACAGTTAATTCATTTGAAGGTGACGAAGTTATGATAATAATCATTACGACTCAATGCTAATGTATATTGAGCCGTGCGGATGGTGTGCATCCGGCATATCCTCATTGAAACGTCCCTCGCAATCAAGTGAATCTTCTTATCAACGTTCATCATCATCTCAATTCTCGTTTTCACTAAGTCAAAAGTCTCTTGAATCACATCAGAAAACGGCATTTTCAACGCCAATTATACGTTCAACATATTCGCATCCACATGATTATCATTCGCGTAAACGTATCGACGAATTACACGAACGTTTAGATGAAATACAAATACGAAATTTTTTGAAATTTATTAATTATCATTTAGCATTGAATAAATCCGATGTCAATCTACAAATCGACGATTTCCTTTCCGATCTATCCAATGGACATATATTTCTTGATCTAATCGAAAAGTTTTCGTCGACAAAATTACCACGTGAACGTGGTCAAACACGTTTTCATTCGTTGACAAATGTTCAACATGCTTTAGATTATTTTAAATCTCATCGACAACATATTAATATTTCATCTAATGATGTCGTGTCAGGCAATCGAAAGTCGATACTTGCTCTACTCTGGATGATTATGAAATATTTCGATTTTCCAAATTTTCGGTTGATTAACAGAAATTGTTTTCAAGAAAAAACATTGCTTTCATCGGGACAAGATCGAAGTATGCTTTTGAATTGGTTAAATAATCTTCTAAATCAATGTTTAATCAATCAACAAAATATTCTCAAAGATTTCTATATTCAAACATGGATTAACGGTTATTATCTTTCGTTAATATTGAAATATCTGGTGCCAATTAGTGAAAATTATTCGTCAATGAAATCATTCGATTATTTAAAACAATTGAATACGAATTCGTGTGAACGATGTTTCGAAATTTGTTTGAATCTATCAAATTATTGTTTTCATACGTCGATGACAATGAATTATGATGACAAAACTGAAATTAGTCTTTTAAAATATTTTAGTGATTTACAAAGAAATATTTTTCAATTGATTCAAAGCGATCATCTAAGTAAATTAGTACAAATCAACCCTTATACCAAACAAATACTTCAAACAATAGGTAAAAATCTATCTATTCTCGTTGTATGTATCGATAGATGTTGATTTTATTTGTTGTAGAACATTCAACGAATGTGATTAATGCTAATGAACAATATCTTGTTTGTATTCAAGAAAGGTATTTGTTGAATAGAGGAAAAAGAAACGAAAAAAAAAAGAAGAAATTTGTGAATTATTTTACCTTGACCTATTGCATAAGTTCTTGTTTGAGAGATAACTTTAAGATGAAAATTTATTCACGAGAAAAAAAAGGATCTATTAACATTTCTGTTTCGAATGAATTGATATGTGTTTGTTTCTTTTTGTAGTGATTCGATTGAAGTGGAAAGATTAAATGAAAAACGAGATAAGAACGACATCGTATCAGATGAAGATGTCGATCGATTTGTCTTGAAAGAAATCACATCAAATATCGATCATAATAATCAAACGACTAGTTGTACGAATGAAAAAGAAAATGTATGTTTAACTATTGAATTCAATGAGCCAGTGACCATTAATCCTGTTGAACAAATAACAAATGTTTCAATTGAATTACCATTAGTAGAAGAAATACATGACGGACAATTAGATCAACTTCAAAGCGAAGAACAAACGATTAGTATTAGTCATCAAGATAAACAATTTCTCAAGCAAACGGTAGATGAAGAAGAAAATATCGAACCACCAGTACTTGAAATAGCTGAAACCAAAGCTTGTCTAGTTACAATTGAAGAATCAGTACAACCGATTATATTCATGGAAGAGTCTACACAAATATCAAGTGTTAATACTCCAACTGAAGTTGTTGATCAAACAGCAATTGAAATACCATTAGAATTAATGATATCTTGTGACGAAAAAGAAACAAAATATGTTGACAACGAAATCGAAATTACATCTAACCATAAATTCGAAGAACAACCTTCGAATACATTTGCAGAAAATGTAAACAATCAACTCGATGAATTTCTAGGATTCAATGAAAATCTTACAAGGTTACCTAGTACAAAATTTGAATTGTCTGTCATGAAGGAAGCTCAACCATCGGCACCTGCCATGAAAGAAGAAGTTCAACAACAGCAAAAATCGATATTTATTGTAAAAGATATTCAACCGCCGGTATCTGTCATGAAAGACGAAATTCAACAGCAGCAAAAATCGGTTTTTATTGTAAAAGAAGCTCAATCATCGACACTTGCTATGAAGGAAGCCCAACCATCGGTACCGGTTGTGAAAGAAGTACAACAACCATCAATAGCAAATGGTTACAAAAATTCATCGACATATCACAATAAAAAATACAATAATTCTCCAAGAAAATGCATTTCAAATAATTCGAATTCTCAATCGACAATTAGTGTCGATAAATCTGAAGTACGTCAAATTTCTAGTGAAATATCAGTACAAGCAACAGCTGCGACACCAGTTAGATGCAGCAAATATTCCGATGTTGTGAATCAATCAATTCCATCGATGAGAAAAGAACAAACAGTTGTACCAAAAAAGAAAGTCATTCCAAATGAGCCACCAAAACAATCGATTATCATCACTGAAGAAATTCGAACAGTTCCACCGAAACAATCGGAGCCAGTTCAATTAGCAGCCGTTCAACAAGAACAACCAAAAAAGTCGTCGAAGAAAAATAAAAAATCAAGACGATCCAACGCTAAAAAAGCTCAAACACAGAATACATTATCTACAACTGAAACTCCATCTCAATCTATCATTGATGATCAACCGATTTCATTAGTCGTAGACGATCCAGAGCCTGTTATCGAAGTTCAAAATACACCCTCAAGTGCCTTACGATCACGTCGATCTCGAAAGAAGAAAACGACCGCCACAAAAAGTACAACTGTTATCGAAAAAACACAATCGACAAATACAAATGCAACAGATCGCAATTTATTTGTTGTTGTTAAAGAATGTATTCGCGATCGAACATGCATTGCATTCAAATGTGTTATTATTCTTGTTTGTCTTTGTTTTTCAATAATTATTCTTGTTCTTTCTCATAAGTGATATTTATTTCCTTTTTTGTTGTTGTTGTTAATTGAAACACAATCAAGCCGATTTCAATTTCATTGATTTTTTTGTTTTTACAGAAAAAAATCACATATTTACACACATACATTTACAAATACACATTCTACCTAGATGCAAGTTTTTAGTGTGAACAGTCTTTTGTTTTTGTTTTTTGTTTTGTTTGCTTTCATTTTGCTGACATTTAATTCATTCTAATTGGGAATAGGAAAAACAATACAATAAATAAATTCTATATCCGATCGTCAAAACATTTTTGCTTATAGATTTTTGTGTTTTGTCTGAAGAAGAAGAAAAAAAAACATATGTTCAATAGAGTTTTTTTGTTAAATCATTCATTTCAACGAATTGTAACCTATCGATGGTTATCGAAAACTCATTCACCTTCTCTGATTGAACCTAAATGGACAACGATCTTTGCTGAAGCAACAACAAATTCCTATCTACCGACACGACCGAACAAAGATGAAAAACCATTTGTCATGCTTTTTCCACCGCCAAATGTCACAGGAACACTTCATTTAGGTCATGCATTGACCACATGCATACACGATTGTCTTCTTCGATGGCATACAATGCAGCAGAAATCCTATGCTCGTTGCGTGCCCGGTTATGATCATGCAGGGATAGCAACACAAGTAGATTGTTGGCAATTTCAAAAATTATGTATTGAAATATTGAAATTTTAGGTTATCGTTGAAAAACATCTTGCACCTCAGACACGCGAGCAAATAGGTCGAGAGAATTTCCTCAAAGAATGTTATCGTTGGTCGGCGAACTACCGACAAACGATTGAAACACAAGTGAAACGTTTAGGTCCATTATTCGATTGGTCAAATGCGTATTTTACAATGGATGACAAACTCGTTGAATTCGTTCGAAATTCATTCATACAATTGTATAATGATGGATTGATCTATCGTGATCGACGTATTGTCAATTGGTGTTGCCAATTACAATCTGTCGTTAGTGATATTGAAGTTGACTCGAAAGAAATTCTCGGACGACAACAAATCTCAATTCCAAATTATTCGAAACCAATTGAATTAGGTCTTCTGTACAATATCGCGTATAAAATTGTTGATTCCGATCAAGAGATTATTATTAGTACAACTCGACCTGAAACTATTCTAGCCGATGTAGCCGTTGCTGTTCATCCGAACGATGAACGTTATAAATCGTTACAAAATCGTTTTGTACAGAATCCATTCGATCCTCGAGATCATCTACCGATTATTTTCGATGAAACAGTCGATGCTAGTTTTGGTACAGGTGCTGTTAAGATAACACCAGGTCACGATGGATTCGATTATACATTGGCCATGAAACATAAACTACCTATTCGAACGATGTTAAACAATCAAGGACGAATTGATCTTCAATCGAATCATCCATTTACGAAAGAATTGAATAATCTACATCGTTATGATGCGAGAATAAAAGTTCTCGAATTCTTAGAACAATTCGGACTACGACGAGGTGAAAAACAACAAGAAAAGATGGCTATTCCACTTTGTAGTCGAACAGGTGATATTATAGAACCGATGATCAAAGAACAATGGTTTTTAGATACAACTGAAATGTGTAAACGTGCATCGACGGTTGTCGATGATGAAACATTGAAATTTACTCCATCATCAACGACTAAAGTGTGGAAATATTGGTTAAATAACAATCGACCATGGTGTCTCTCTCGACAACTTTGGTGGGGCCATTCGATACCGATGTATCGTTGTTCGTTGAAGTCAAATCCATCGGAAATCAAATGGATTCCAGCGAAATCTCTTGATGAAGCGAAAACGAAAGCTAGTGAATTCTTTCCCAACACTTCACTTGATTCAATTCGAATCGAACAAGATCAAGACGTACTTGACACTTGGTTTTCATCGGGTTTATTACCGATTTCGATTTTTCATCAAAATAATTCCGAACAATTTCCAACAACATTACTAGATACAGGTTATGATATCATGTTCTTCTGGGTTGCACGAATGGTTATGCTTGTAAGTTTTTTGCTTTTGTTTAATCTTAAATTCTTTCACTCGTTTTCTAGAGTTTGAAATTAACAAATCAAGTACCATTTCATGACGTACTCTTTCATGGTTTAATCTGTGATCCGAATGGGAAGAAAATGTCGAAATCTCTCGGTAATATCATCGATCCCATGGATGTTATCAATGGTGTTAGTCTTAAATCATTACAAACACGTCTCGAACAATCGCATTTACCTCGTACAGAAATCGAACGAGCGAAACGTTTACAAGCAAATCAATATCCGTCAGGCATCGAACCAATCGGTTCCGATGGTCTTCGTCTTTGTCTATTGTCTTATGATATATTTCAACAATCGATACGTTTAGATCCAACACAATTTGATTATGTTGGCCGATATTGTAATAAGATTTGGAATGCATATAAATATGTAACGGAATTCGCTTTGATTGATATGGATTTTCGTGATGAGAAATTTTCGAAAATAACTTTCGAACAAATTGAAAAGCTCGTCGAACATCGTCTCGTCGATCGATGGATGTTCAATGAATTGAATAAAACAATTTCGAAAGTCAATGAATATCTTCAAACATATTCATTTCATTTAGCTTTAATTCGTTTACGTGATTCATTTCTCAAGGATTTCTGTGATTTCTATATTGAATTTAGTAAAATCCCCATTAAACAATCAGCATGTGAACAAACTAAAATCAATGTTCAATTAGTTCTATATTATTTTCTTAAACAATATCTCATTCTTTATCATCCATTTCTACCAGCAATGACTGAAGAATTATGGCAAGATTTAACACAAGGAAAACAAGGTTATCTTATTCATCAATTGTATCCAAAAGTGCCAACAATAAAAGAGTAAAAATTCAATCGACTTTAAATAAATATTTATTTGAATATTTAGTGCCGATTCAATCGACGGTCAAGTTATTCAATTGACACGATTAATCTTAAGAAATTCAGCTCATTTCAAACAAAATCTTCGTCTTCCTCGTGATGCTTCGATAGTTATTTCGTTTCCAAGTGAATCCAATCTATTCAAACATATTGAAAATTATCTCACTGAAATTCGTACAATGACTCGTTTGCATAATATTCAATTATCTAATCAAATATATTCGCCAACGAAATTTTCCTTTCGTGATCATCTTATCGATGATATTCAAATGGTGTTTAATCTTTCCGATGATGAACAAACCAAAGAACTTGTTCGTAAACATGAAGAACGATTGAGCAAACAAGTGGACAAATATCATGATGATTTGAATAATAATGAAATGTTGAGAAAAGCTCATGAAGAAAAACAAGATCAAGAAAATCTCGAACGTGAACAACGACGACGAGAAGTTCTAATTGACGAATTGAAATTAACTCAACAACGACATGAAACATTCGTTGAACTCGCACAACAACGAACAGTTATTGAAAAGAAACCGAAAACTAAAAAACGTTCGAATTAGATCTCGTGTTTTTCTTTCGGTGTTTGCAAAGTTTCAATTAAATGTTTTAGTTTTTCCGAGAGATTGACTCCGTGAAATTTTCGTTTTAAGAATTCAAAATCAACTTGTTCTTGTATCGAACGTGGAAAGACGATCGTTTCTCGTTGAACTAAATCATGAAGAAAATATCTTTCAGCATAACAACAGAGAATAATGATTTCTTTCAATTGAAATATATAATCGATTTGAATATCAAGAAAATGAAATAATCTCGAGATTTCTTCATCAGTTTTATAGTGATTAAAATATTCTCGAAGAATATCTTTCGCATCTTGATATTCAACGTTTGTATCACGTTGAATTTTACGAACTAATTTTCGTATGACTTGTTCGCGATAGATCGAAGGTTTAGCGAAAATTGTGAGAAATTCAAGTGGAGAAAGATTTTCTAATTGTTGATAGTCGAATGGAAGTGTGCACTGAATCGAAAGAGAATTGAGAGTTATTGGTGCTTGAAGTTTATCGGATTTTTTCTCATCGAATGTATGATTGAACGATTGAGTCGATTGTTTGATTTCATCGAGTAATGGTTTGAGATATTCCATTTGAAGAAAAGTACTTTTCTTGAGAAAATTTTTGTAATCTTTATGCATGTCATTGATAAGACCGGTGTAATAACCACCTGGGACTGCTCGAATATGTTGATTGAATTTCATATTTAGGAACACGCAAATGAAATATAAATTTCCTTAGTTATTATACAAGCGCTCTCTTCAATAGCTGTGTTCAAAGAATGATTGGATCAAATCGGTGCAATAGAACAATTTCATTCGCTTCTCTCCTCGTGTCAATGAGTCATAGCTTGTCTAGTTCATTCTCGTGTCTTGAAACTGACTCATATACAAAAATTTGAGTATAAATATACAATCATTCAACGATTTGAATATTTTAGAAACCATGAGTGAAGATTCGAATGAACTTTGGTCGAAAATTGTTCGCGAAGGTGTTGAAGATCGAGTTGAAGTCAATCAACGGATGTTAATTGACAAAATGTTAGCTCGTTATTCGTCAGATTTTGTTATTTATCGAGAATTAATTCAAAATTCTGACGATGCTCAAGCTCGTTCGTTTCGTTTACAAATTCAATGTGATCCTCCCGATCTAACGTCATCCTATCAGCCAATTCAAAAAACAAATCTTATTCAAGGTTTTAATCAACTATTAAAAACTTCATTAGGCTTCAATTTGAATGAAAATTCCAAAGAGAATTCATTCGAAGAAACGTTAAACAATTGTTTAATTAATGAAATTCGAACTGTCAACGATGGAAATATATTCAGTGAACAAGATTGGAAACGAGTTATAACCATAGCTGAAGGAAATACGAATATCGATGCGATTGGACAATTTGGTGTCGGTTTTTTTTCCGTATTTTCCTATTCCGAAAAGCCAATGATTCAATCAGGCAAACATTGTTTAGCATTTGCTTGGCAAAATGGTAAATGTTTAACAACATTTCGAAAAGAACTACCTGCCAATGAACAAACAACAACAACATCGATTATTCTTCCCATGAAAAATAAATATCTCCTGCAAACAAAAGAAAATCTTTCGTCGAAAGCAAAGAAAAATCTTCAAACAAATCAAATCATTCCAACATTGAATTTATTTGAATTGAAAAAATATTTTACGAAAGTTCTCTGTTTTACGAAATCGATCGAACGATTGACAATTGAAATCAATCAAAAAGTTGTCTTTCAAATTTCCAAAAGTAAACAAATCATCGAAGCAACGAAATGTTCTCTAGCTTCGAAACAATTCAATCTTAACTCGACAGATCATCAGTTCGTTCGGTTGAATTCATTTATTGAAACTGAACAAACATTTGAAATTGAAAATCATTCGTCAATTCAATTGAATCATCTCGATGTTCAAGCAAGTATTCAAATTGACAAACAATTTGAAAAACAAATTCAACAAATTATCAAAAAAGAACTTCCACAAACGATTTCAATTCAATTTCTCTTTCCCAAAATCGAAATCTTCCAACAAGAAAACATGAAATTCTTCGATAAGAACGAAATTTTAAAAGAAATCATTCCTCTCAAATTCCATCAAAATCAACTTCATCCTCACGGACAAATTTTTATCGGCCTATCGACTCATCAAACAACTGGATTAGGCATGCATATATTTACTCATTTGATTCCAACGATCGAACGAGAAAATATCGATCTACAAGATCCGTACATTTCGATTTGGAATGAACATTTATTAATTTCTATTGGACAAATTTCGAGATTTGTTTACGATCAAATTCTTTTAAATACGATTAATCGTGTTGAACAACAATCGAATCAATTTATCAATTCAATTCTATCGTTATTTTCATTTGAAAAATCAACACCAAATCCGAATATAAGTCGTTTGATTGTCGAAGGTTTCTTTTCATTGGATAAAGATCTTCTTGTTCCCGTACGACGAAATCCAAATGACAAACATTTATCATTGATTCCATCGACTGAAGCCTTTCTACCTAATTCGAAACATATCGAACGATTTCTTTCGATTCCTCTCGTTCCTTTCGAATTAAGTCAAAATGAATTCTTTTCCAAATTGAAACAATATCGATTCATTGAACAGATTACGTTCGATATTATTTTAAATAAAATTCATCAGACAATTCTCGATTTCGATCAAGTCATTGGTTTACTTCGATGGTTATCAACGAATGATGTGCAAACTAATCCATCGTTTATTAAACAAATCCTTTCGAAACTTCATTTCTATCAATTAAATTCGAAAAACAAAATTCAACTAGAAAATATTCAATATTATGATCAATTAAATCTTCCAGCGATTCTCATTCCATCGAATGTCTTGCCTAATGATGTCGTTTCGTATCTATCTCGAGATGATTTAGAAAGAAAATTAAATCTTCAACCGATGTCATACAAATATTTAATTCAATTTTATCTTTTCAATTCAAATCAACACAAAATATTTTCAAATCATGAAATAGCAAAGATTCTTCTCAGTTTTGTTTCGAAACATATCAATCAATTTAATCGTGAAGATTCCGACAAAATTAAAGAAATCCTCAGTCAAATTCGATGTATTCCAACGACGAAAGGAAGTCAATTTCCAAAGGAATCCTATTTTAAAAGTGCAAATATGAATGAAGATATTCCAATAATCGAACTTCACATTCCTGAATTATCAAATGAAAATAAAGATGATTATCCTGTTTCGATTGAATTTTTAAAATCGATTGGCTGTCGATCGATTGATCTGTCGAATCAAACAATCGAAACCAATCAATTATTTATTGAAAATCTTTTAGAACGACGAAAAACATTGAGTCAAAATGATTTGAATGCGTTAAAAACAACTGAATGTCTTTTTGGCAAAGCATTTCAATCGACGAACAATCAAATACAAAAATACAAACCCAATCAACTTCATTTTCCATCTGTTGGTCAAAATCTAGATTGGGATGAATTAATTGTTCTCGATTGGGAACAAATCGATCCGAAATCAACTGAATTTTTATTTCTCAAACAACTCGGAGTTAAACAAGTTCCGAATTTAAATGATTTAATCCACAGAATTCAATACGAATATGAAATGAATTCGAAAGCAATTGAAAATTATCAATTATCGAAATCATTTCTTTTTTTTGTTCAAAATTTTCGAGAATTCTATTCGAAAACATGGACAAACTCATCAATTGAAATACCATTTCTTCCTTCGGTTTCACCTCAATCCGATCAAGTTATTCTAAGTTTACCTCAGTTTGTTTTCAAAGAAAAGAACCCATTCTTTCTAAGTCTACTTCCTGAAGTTGTTCGATGTATTTCAATGAATTTCGATATTAATTTAATAGGCGTCAAAGCTAAACCAACATTGCCCATAGCATTTGATTATTTAATCCAAAATCAAAAACAACTTTTAAATATTGAATATGCATCGAAATATTTCAGTTATTTAAATCAATTAGATGGTCTCAATCAACATTTTATACAGAAAATTTCGAATATTCCATTTATTCCTTCGAAAAAGAATCAATTTGCGAAGATTTCTCAAGTTTTCATTCGTTCAAAAGTCGAAGAAGATTCGCTAGAAAAGCAAGCGCTGGAATATCTAATTGATTTTGTTGATTTCGGAAAAGAAGGCAACGCGTTTTTGACAAGTCTCGGTGTTGCTTGTTATCCATCGGCTGAAAATCTCATTGAAATTCTTATTGTAAAACAAAAAGAATTCTTTCAAGAAACTGATCAACAATTTCTCAAAGCGAAACTCAAAGTTTATACGAATTGTTTGAAACAATTATCGATTGCATCGAATTTATCAAGAGAATTTTTCAATGAACCTCTTCGATCTCGTCTTATTAATCAACCGTGGTGTTTAGCCTATCAATTCAATCAACAATCGAAACAAACCATTTTTCAAATTGCAAAACCGAAAGATATTTATCTTGATGATGATCATCAAACTGCCATCGATGTTCAACCAATGTGTGCGCCTGATGAACCTGAATTAATGAAATTCTATGAAAAATTCGGATCGAAATGGCTCTCCGAACATGTCAAACGGACTCTCATTCATCAAGGTTCGTTGGTTTTCTTTTCGTGTAAATCGAAATTTTTGTTTATTCGATTTTTTCTTCAGGAAGAATATTTACAAGTCAACGAACTGAGAAGTTATACGAGTTAATTCATCATCGATTAGATATGTTATTTGTTAATAATCGAGTAAATTTCACTGAATTGATTTGATCTTAATCTGCTTATTGTCTTTGCAGGGAGAAACTTTTGATAATATCGATGAGAAACGTTTAGAGTTGTTGAAAAAAAGCCTATCGGTTTATGAATGTGATTCAATTCAATGTCAAATTCATTTTCAAAATCAAATTCTTACTCTTAATGTTTGTTAAGATTTTCTATTGTTGATTTTTAAATTAGTTTTATTTTCTAGTCAAATGAATGTAGTTCCTGTGCTTTGGAATTCGATAAAAAGAAAGTGATTCTATTTGTAAATAAACAAGTTGAAACAATTGATTTTATTGATCTTGCTACTGAGCTAACAAGATTTGTTTCGAAAAAAGCTATTGATACATTAGTACATTCAATCTCAGATAAACTCAATTCACCTTTGGAAACTCTTAAACGACGTGGTATTCCTGTCGATCGTTTATTAAAAACCAAACAAAAACAAGATCATCTTGCACATGACATTCAATATGAAATTCAACCCGTGAAACAACCACAATCACAACCACAGCCACAACAACAACAACAACAACAACAACAACAGGCTACACTTCCAAAAGACAAAGCCCGTCCTTCAAATCTACCAGAGTAAAATATAAAAATTCTTTTCTCCTTTCGAAACGCGTTTCTTTCTTAGAACTCCGGTTCAAAATCTTCAAAGTGAAATTGAACGAAATCCAATGACAAATTTTGCAGCAGCTCGAACGAATGAAAACGAAGAAATGAATCAATTAATAAAAACTAGTCGACCGTATTCGGAGAAAGATTACGTTCAAAAAGAAATCTCACGTGTTGAAACCAATAATTCCTGTGAATTTGTTCCTCAATCGAATATGATTCGATATCAAAAACTTTTGTCAGGAATTGCTTTTTATATCGATACGAATGTTCAATTAACCAATCTAATACTCGATCAAGCTCAAGAATTGGCATTGATTTTATCGAATCTTGTTCCGCAGATTTTTTCATTGCCAATTGAAACAATTCATTTATTTCGAGACGTTGATAGTGGTGAGTTTTGCTTTAAAAGTTAACATTGAATCTGAAAGAAAATTCATTTCGTTTCTAGCTCGAATTGCTTTTAATCGAAATGGATCGTTGTTTTATAATGTTCGTTATTTTGAACAAGTATTTCATGATGAATTAGGAGAATCAATAATAAAAACCAATCAATTATCATCTCGGCAAAATGCAACCATAAGAAAACTCATTAATTTTTATTATATGGTCACATGCCATGAATTATGTCATAATATGGATTCGAATCATGATCTTAATTTTTTAAATCGGCTCGAACAAGTTTCTGTTTATTTTATGGATAGAAAAGACTATTTTATTTCGAAATTTTCTTTTTAATAAATTGAAAGAAAATTTCTTGTTTTTAAACAAGATGAACTGAAAATAATAAAAATTACCACCAAAAAGTCGGATAAGTTCGTTTGGGAGAAAGATTATTAACAAATAAAGCAACGATCAACATAGTTATTGCGCCAGTAAGAACAGGCATCAAAATAAATAGAAAATGTGCCCCAGGTAGAGCTGGTTGAGTTGTAATAGCAAGTAATGCAGTTGCACCACCGGGTGGATGTGTCGTTTCAGTGAATTGCATCACAAGAATTGCTATGGCAACAGATAATGCGCAAGCTACTGAATGTTCATATCGATCAATAGCAACTCGAACTACACAGCCGCAAATAGCACTTAGCAGATGACCACCTATCAAATTTCGTGGTTGTGAAAATGGTGAACGAGGTGCGCCGTAGATTAATACTGCCGATGCACCGAACGAACCAATTACATATATTAAACTACGTCTAAAATAATAGAATTTCAATTTGAATTCGATGAAATATATAAAAAGAATAACTTTGACAGGAATCGATAATGAAAAAGAGTAATTGCTAAAATGCTAAGAAATGCTCCAATAAAACTCCAAAAATATTCTTGCCAATGTAAACGTGGTGGACGCTGTTCATGTAATCCAGCAAATTTATTAAAGTAAGCTCGAATCCATTTATACAATTCCCCTTCAACAACTTTTAATGCTTCCTTTTGAATCGATTGCTCAGCAGTTGGTTCTTGCTTTTGATTTGGTTTTTCAATCGTTGATTCTTGACTTTCACTCGATAGATCAACCGTTGATTCCTGACTTTCACTCGATAGATCAGCCGTTGATTCCTGACTTTCACTCGATAGATCAACAGTTAATTCTTGCTCTATTTGAATAACTGTTGCTTGTTGATCACTATTTATTTCTTTTGCAGTAGTTTTATTCCCTTTCATAATCGATCGAATGACAGGCTTGAGTGAATACGCACGCCCCTTTTTCATATTAACCGTTACTTGGGACATGTAGAAAACGATATGCGTAAGTGCGCATTGTACTAATACGACTTCGTATTCTCTTTCATGATGAATATTTTCAACTATTCGAATATCGACTGTTAGGAGAACGAACTATATCTTTTTCTATTACATCATTATTTGTTCTCCCACTATTGGAATAATCTCTGTCGCGCCATCTAGATAGGAATATCACTCTATGATCGAGCGTGGGAAGCGAACATCCTAAGTTCGATCAATAATATGATTGATGTGAAATATTTTAGCGCTGAAAAAATATTATTTTTGTACTTTTTTTTCAACTTAAATAAAGACCTTGCTTCATCAGTGCATGAAAGAGAGAAACAAGTACGATAGCGCACACAGGTAATGCAGACGAAAAAAATGATTAATGATCTAATAACCGTCTATATGTTATGATGAAACAAGAAAAACAGTACAATTTTTTAAACGAATATTGTATTGTCATATGTCGACTTGATTGATTAAGACACTAGGATAATCCATTTCTAACCATATGTTCGTTTCAGTTCTCGTTATTTTTGTATTATTTATCTTGCTATCAATTATACAAGAAAGGTAAATATCGGAGGCGTTAGATGTATATGTTGACGACTGAGTCATCATTCAATATTACTCAAAGAAATAAATACTCGTTTCTTCGATCACTTTTATCGAATATTAATTGAAGTTAGCTTGTTATTTTCGTGAATCTGACGTTCTATTTAGATGACAGTTTCAACAGCACATCGAAAAATAGGCGAATTTATTGCACGAAATTCATTATTGACTGATCTATTTCAAATATCACATATCAATTGCGTACGAAATGCATTCGCTGCTGGTTTTATTATCATGATAATGAAACAAATCGTTTACGATCTTGTTCGATATGAAAAGTGACTCAAATAATTGCTTCTTCTTCTTAAAATTGAGAAAATTCTTTAATTAGATTGAATTGGTCATTTGAACTTCTTTTTCTTGCGGTTGGACAATTACATGTTGTGTTTATCGTTTGGCTATCAATGCAATTAGTTAGTACTTTCGGTGTTTTCTATGCAATTCATATATGGGCAAATAATCGAAAAAATGTTCTAAAGAATCTCGGTAAAAATTTTTATTTATCAAAAATTTTGAAAAATTAGACTTCAAATTTAGAACTTTACGATCTACTGTGGTTATGTCTGTATATTTTTTATATCGTAGTTTTATTGATTTTGCCATGTTGGCAAATTGTGAGATATCAATTGCCGTATGCATCATCTGCATTGATACTTGGCGAACAAGTTCGTTGAATTTAAAAGAAAAATAAAATGTTTCATATTGAATAAATATACTTGATTTAGTTGAGACTTTTAATGAAAGTTCATTCATTCGTACGTGAAAATGCACGTCAACAAATATCAATTCAATTCAAACATTACATCTACTTTCTCTTTGCTCCGACATTAATCTACCGTGATACTTATCCTCGAACATCAACAATTCAATGGGATTTTGTCTTCAAAATGTTCGGACAATTTTTGTTTTGTCTATGTTTCGTCTATCATCTTGTTGCTTATTATTGGTTGCCAGTTTTTCAACAATTCTACACACATTACAATCTAACAGCTGATAAGACACTTGTACTAATCTATGAGTTGATGTTACCTGGTGTTCTTATTATTCTATTAGGCAAATCTTGTTATGTCAGAGAGATGTTTTTTTTGATCGTTTTTGATTTTTAGTGTTCTATGGATTTTTTCATTGTTGGTTGAATGGTTTTGCTGAATTACTTCGATTCGCTGATCGTAGATTTTATGAAGTAAATAAGAACTAAAAATAAATTAGATACAATGTTTGTCGTATAGGATTGGTGGAATTTTACATCGGCTGCAACATTTTGGCGATCGTGGAATATTGTTGTACACGAATGGTTGTATATCTATGTTTACAAAGATCTCAATCGAGTATTTAGAAATAGAAATTCTTCTAAATCAATTTAGTTTTCCGTTCTTTGATTAAGATATTTCATGGAAATAAAACACTCTCGACTGCAGGCGTTATGATTATTTCTGCAATATTTCATGAATATGTCATGATTTTTACATTGAAATATTTCTCTCCCGTATTACTCGGTTGGTTTGCTTTATTTGGAAGTATGTTTAACTTTGAAATCGAATGAATATAAACATAATCATCATTTTCTCTCTTCAAGTGTTTTTTCGTTTTGCATTTCCAAAAGCAAAAGGTGCTCAATGGAATATATTTTTATTAACATTTATTCCGATTTGTTCCGGATTGGTTCCGTATTTATATGTCATAGAAGCTACATCACGTTCTCGTTCAATTATAAAATCTTTCCTTTTCTAAATCAATCGAAATTAATAAAACGATGTAAATCAATTGATGCTATTGTAATATCAACATTCTTCAGTTCGTTTGATGTTAATTCGTTTTCTAATATCATATATGCTTTTGCCAAATCACTTGTGTATATTAGCAAATCGTTTTCAAAGCCGAGTTGCCTCAATTGTTTAACTAAACGAGCACCGGCATTATGAGATGGATCTTCGTTTTTTCGAGTCATATCAGAAACAATTCGAAATGATCTTTCATTTTTTAAACGTTGTCCAAATGGTGATCGAAGAAATGACATTGCAGTGTCGGTTGATGATTTCGGAATGAAATGTACATTCGAATTCAATGCTTTTGCTGATGCATATTCCATATGAGATTTATTCTCCCAATTTTCATTGAAAATTTTATCGTCAACCCAGAGTATTGATCGAGATGAGAGACCTAATTCCACTTGTCGCATATAGATCGTATGTTGAGTATCATCCTCTGATGGAACATGTTTGAGAATGAGAAATGTTGAATGTGGTAAGAATAAAACTTCATCTTCATAATCATAATTCGAAAAATCTTGTATTTTTCGACCGGTTAATGAGTAAATTTTGAAAACTGTATTTCTCGTAGTAAAACAACCCTCTGCTACTTGTTTACCTTTTGTTGAACTACTGAATTGAAGCCATGTAATCAACGTTCCAGCTACATAACGTTTAAGTTCATCAGAATTTAATTGACACGAACGTGTAGCATAGCCCCAATAGTAAGGAATGTAGGACAGACCTTTAACTAAATAGTAAAGAATAATTGATGCTTCCTGTAATTCATTGATAGTTTTGTCTTCAATGATAGTTCCATTAGCTTGACGTGTAATAAGACTAGCTCCTCGACTGCAAAGTTCACTTTTCGTACCAGTATAAAATGTAATGGCAAATGCCGATGCTCGAGCATCATCTTCCGAAAGACCTCGTTGCATAAAATATCCATGTGATTGATTCGCAATTCGTTCATGTTCACTAATGACCATCTTGGCATCGTTCTCTGAAGTTCCTTCATATTTATGACAAATATGTTTCAGTTTTTCATAGGATGGAGATCTATTCAAATGTGATATTAATGCCATATTAAAATTATCTTCAAATACGAAATGATTCTGGCGTAAATTATTTAATTCATCGATAGTGTAGTCTAGTGTCATGTGTTGTAACATAATTTCGACTTCTTCACATTCCATTATTGCAAGACTATCATCGACTTTATTTGAATTTACATTATCTTCGTCTAAATATTTGATCATATCATCAAGTAGTGATAAATATGAAGGATCTTCTACTTGTCCAACAACTACCATATAGCATGAATGTGCTAGACGATGATCATCAGATGCAGTAGCTGGATTAAATGCGGTTAACTCTGCGATTATTGGTATTACACATCGTGACATATCTACAATTACTTCCTAAAGTAAACAAATAACAACCAGCAAAAACAAACATGATTCATAATTGTATGGGAAAAAAACAGGTCGAAATCGTTTGAGCGACATCATTAGTTTTCGATTATTTTTCTTTCGTTCTTCTTACGCATGTAGACAACTATCAAAGGGCTTTTTTCCTTACCTTGAATCTGCCTGCTACGATTATTTTTCTCTTCCTTTTTTTGTGTCAACATATAAATTATCAACAACAGAAATTTCAGTATCTATTTTAGATATGAATACAGCACATCGTCGAATCCTTGTCATCGATAATACTAATGGAAGCAAATCAAGTTTTATCAATAGGCTTTCGCCGGGACCTATAAACAATAAAATATTTGAATTTCAAGAAACAGACATTTATGAACATAATAAGAATCTATATCGATTTATTATTGTGCCTCAACTACGAGAAGAAGATTTCTACAGAAATGCTACGGAAGCAAAATTCTTAATTCGGGAACGTTTGCTTAATTATGAAAAAGATGGACTTCATTTGATTATTTTCTACACAAACGATGCATTAACATCTTTATTGGCATACAATACATTGAATTTCATAGTTTGGAATCTAACTCGATCGATACCTGTTGTTTCTGTTCTGAATAAATATGAACATGAGAGGAATGTATCGATTTGGAAATGTCAAAATGAATTAACAGCTTACATAGGCAAACATTGTGATGGCGTTGAAGCTTTAACAGATCCGTATGAACAATCCAATCCTATGAGAGAAATTTGGAAAATCATAGAGAGATATGCGCTGAGTCAAAATGATGATGTAAGATTAATTAATGTGAAAGAAGGATCACAAGAACCATCGAAATCTCTATCAATCCATCCTAAAGGCAAAGAACAAAGAAAAATGAAAATACAAAATTCATCAGGTATATTCAAAGTTTTCTTTTTTAAATTGACTTGTATATTAAATTTTGTTCAAGATGATCCATATGTAATGGTTGAACCAAACCAGAATATACACGAAAAATCCATGTACAATTCGTCTAACACACATATTGACCGTCTTAAAA